>MDTC01221511.1_pt1 | contig 86688 bp, 77 predicted proteins | sample 811181 | NCBI WGS metagenome assembly MDTC01 (sample SAMN05326644, study PRJNA326480) | marine metagenome | isolation source: seawater | place: Pacific Ocean: North | collected 2011
GTGGTTACGGCAACATCCGTGGCGAACACGTGCAGAAGGGTGATATCCCTGTTGGCGCCAGCCTGATCGTTCTGGGTGGCCCGGCCATGCAGATTGGTCTGGGTGGTGGCGCGGCGTCTTCTATGGCGTCTGGCCAGTCCAATGCTGATCTGGATTTCGCTTCTGTACAGCGTGAAAACCCGGAAATGGAACGCCGCTGTCAGGAAGTGATCGACCGCTGCTGGCAGCTGGGCGACGCTAACCCGATTGCCTTTATTCACGACGTAGGTGCCGGCGGTATTTCCAACGCTTTCCCGGAACTGGTGGGTGATGCCGGTCGCGGTGGCGAATTTGAACTGCGTAACGTACCGAACGACGAGCCGGGTATGAGCCCGCTGGCGATCTGGTCGAACGAATCTCAGGAGCGTTATGTTCTGGCGGTAGCGCAGGAAGATATGGCGAAATTCGACGCTATCTGTGCCCGTGAACGAGCGCCTTACGCTGTGGTTGGTTACGCCACGGAAGAAGAACACCTGACCGTGACCGACGAACACTTCGGCAACAAGCCGGTGGATATGCCGTTGCAGGTTCTGCTGGGCAAACCACCGCGCATGCACCGCGATGTAAAAAGCAAAGCAGCAAAAACCGAAGCCTTCAGCAGCGCGGGTATTGATCTCGCCGATGCGGCTGCCCGCGTACTTAAGCTGCCGACTGTAGCGAGCAAATCTTTCCTGATCACCATTGGCGACCGCTCCATTACCGGTACCGTAGCCCGTGATCAGTTTGTTGGCCCATGGCAGGTGCCGGTGGCCGACGTTGCCGTGACCACTTCTTCTTACGACACCTACGCCGGCGAAGCCATGGCTATGGGTGAACGTACTCCGGTCGCACTGTTGGATGGCCCGGCCTCCGGTCGTCTGGCCGTGGCCGAAGCGATTACCAACCTGGCGGCAGCGCCGATTAACAAGCTGGCAGACATTAAAATGTCCGCTAACTGGATGTGCGCGGCTGGCCACGAAGGTGAAGACGAAAAACTCTACGCCACTGTAAAAGCTGTGGGTATGGAGCTGTGTCCGGATCTGGAAGTGACTATTCCGGTGGGTAAAGACTCGATGTCGATGAAAACCCGCTGGCAGGATGAAGGTGCGGACAAGGCCGTCACCGCACCAGTCTCTCTGATTATCACCGGCTTTGCTCCAGTGACCGACGCACGCAAAGTGCTGACGCCACAAATAAAGATAGATGCTGGTGGAACTGACTTGGTGTTGGTTGACCTTGGCCGTGGCCAGAACCGTATCGGTGCTTCCTGTTTTGCTCAGGTATTCGGCAAAGTCGGCGATGTACCGGCGGATCTGGACGACGCAGAAGATCTGAAAGCCTTCTTCGCTGTGGTTCAGGGCCTGAACGCCGACGGCAAACTACTGGCTTACCACGACCGTGCCGATGGTGGTCTGTTCGCCACCCTGACCGAAATGGCATTCGCTGCGCACTGTGGTTTGGATGTGTCTATGGATCTGCTGGCAGAAAGCCAGGACGATCTGGCCGCTGCTCTGTTCGCTGAAGAGCCGGGCGCTGTGATGCAGATTAAACGCGCCGATGTTGAAGAAGTACTGGCGCAGTTTGAAGCCGCAGGGCTGGGTGATTGCACCGCCGTGATCGCCACACCAAACGACGATGACCAGATTACCTTCAGCTTCCAGGATGAAGAATTCCTCAGCGAATCCCGCGTTAACTGGCAGCGCCTGTGGGCACAGACCAGCTATGAAATGCAGGCTCTGCGTGACAACGCCGACTGCGCCAAACAGGAATTCGACGCTCTGTTAGATGCCGAAGACCCGGGTATTCACGCTGAGCTGACCTTCGATATTAACGAAGACATCACCGCTGATCTGCCAAACTCAGATTCTGCCGATGCACCGAAAGTGGCGATCCTGCGTGAGCAGGGCGTGAACGGCCAGATCGAAATGGCAGCCGCTTTCGACCGCGCCGGCTTCCGTGCCGTTGACGTACACATGAGCGATATTCTCTCCGGCGCCGTCACTCTGGAAGGCTTCCGCGGCCTGGTGGCCTGCGGTGGTTTCTCCTACGGTGACGTACTCGGCGCCGGTGAGGGCTGGGCCAAATCCATCCTGTTTAACGAACAGGCCCGTGGCCAGTTTGAAGCCTTCTTCCGCCGTAACGACACCTTTGCACTGGGTATCTGTAACGGCTGTCAGATGCTCTCCAACCTGCATGAACTGATTCCGGGTGCCGAGCACTGGCCACACTTTGTGCGCAATATGAGCGAACAGTTTGAAGCCCGTGTCGCCATGGTCGAAGTACAGGAATCCGACTCCGTATTCTTCGCCGGTATGGCAGGCTCGCGCATGCCAATCGCCGTGGCTCACGGTGAAGGCCGTGCGGAATTCGCCGACGAAACCGACATCGACGAACTGGCTGGCCAGATAGCCCTGCGTTACACCGACAACTACGGCAAAGTAACCGAACAATACCCGCTGAACCCCAACGGTTCACCACAGGGTATTACCGGCCTGACTGCTGCGGATGGCCGTGTGACCATTATGATGCCGCACCCTGAGCGGGTTTTCCGTGCGATTCAGAACTCCTACGTGCCAAACGAGTGGGATGAAGATGGCGCCTGGATGCGGATGTTCCGTAATGCGCGGGTGTGGGTTGAGGAGAACTGAGGTTCTCTGAGATCTGTGTTTGACTGAAAAGGCCGCTTATGCGGCCTTTTTTTGTGGGTGGGTGGGCCGGTGTTTTCTACGGCTGCTGAGCGAGTTACACTCGTGTTGTTGAAATATTGGAAATTACTTCAATTGGTCGCACTTTGCTTTTCGATAGAAAAAATCAATGGTCGGGAAAAGGATAGAAATTTTTCTGAGTTAATCTATATGTTAACCTATAGGTCTTTAATTGAGCCCCAAAAAGTCTAACGTCAATGATGATGAACTTACGATCGAAGATGAGTACATAGGTCGAAAGTACAGAGTAGTGCATTGTGTCGGGGCGAAAGCCTCACTAAAGCAAGCGTTAATCTCTCTTACGAAGTCGAGACGTAGGTCAATGCAAGACCGGTTGGCCGCTTTTTTTAAACGTTTTGCCGATGGAGAGCGCCTGTCTAGAGATAGCTTTCCGCCAGAAGGTGATCTACCGACGAGCAGTGGGGGAGTGAGTAATGGAAAGTTCTATGCTTTTAAAAAAATTCCTTTAAGAGCTTACGGCTGGCATTCCAAGTCAAAGCCAGATGTTTTTTACATTAGCCATTATATATACAAGGATTTTGACGACCTAAGTGCTGCAGATATTGATAGGGTCGGAAAAAATTGGAAGGCATTAGAAGAGAGGTAAAGTCGATGAGTGATGCAAGAGATTTATTCTACGGCAGCGATTACAAATATTCTGATTCGGAAGAGCGTTCTTATCAGCGTAGTGATCTTATTGTTAATGTCACCGAAGACCTGCTGGTCGCGATGGAAGATTTGGATATATCGAAAAGTGAATTGGCAAAAAGACTTAGCAAGAGCAAAGCGTATGTTTCGCAGATCCTGGACGGTAGTCGAAATATGACATTGGGTACTCTTTCTGATATCTGCTTTGCGCTTGGTGTCAAACCGAAAATAATAATTCCGGTTAAAAGAGAATGCACTATTGTTACTTCTGCTTGGAGAAATAGTGTAGATATCTCTACAGAAAGCAAAAGAGTTGTAAGCTCTTCGGTTACGAAAATCCAAAGTGTACATAAGTGGGGTTCAGTGGAGAATGCTGCATGACTACGGAGTCTGATTTTTTACAGAAGGCTCAACAGGCTTTGATGTTTGAATCGGTTTTACTACGTGACTCAAAAATCAATATGAAAGAATCTATTGATGTTAGAGATTGGAGTCAGGCTAAGATAATAAATCAATCCTTGAGTGGTGTTTATGCTATTAAGCATGAAGAAGCTGAAAAAGAGGATGATGGAAGTAGGTTTTGGATTTACACGTTCTTCTATGAAACTGGAATTAGATGCGTTCCTGAACAAGAAGAAGCTGATAGCAGTAATGAAGATTACCAGCCATTTTTAGAAATTCGGGTTAAGTGGTCTGTGCGTTATTGGTCTAAGAGTGCTTTGCCTGAAGAGTCTCTTCACGCATTTTCAGTTGATAATGTTGGCTATCATGTATGGCCATATTGGAGAGAGTACGTTCAGTCTACGTCAGCGCGAATGGGGTTGGTTGATAATGCTCCTAGGATACCTTTGTACACTAAGTGCACTAAATAGGGACTCGTCCTAGGGCCTGTTAACACTAATTTTGATAGAATATCGTGATTATGGAAATCACAAAATCTCAGTTTAAAATTATCGAGCACCTGCTTCCGCTGCAGCGAGGTAACGTAAAAATACCCAATCTACAGGTCATAAACGCTGTTTTGTACGTTGCTGAGCATGGTTGCAAATCAATAAAGATTAAATGAGACAGTCATGATAAGAAGATAGAACGAGTTTTCTTGGATGGCTGCTCTCGAATTAATAAATAAGACAGTCATAATAAGAAGATAGAACCAGTTTTCGTACATGGCTGCTCTGGCTCTTCGGTTTAAGGAATTAAATGAGACAGTCATGATAAGAAGATAGAACCAGTTTTCTCACATGGCTGTTCTGATTTACGAGTTTATAGGCGTCTTTTGGAATTTTGGTATCGGAAAAAGGCCAGAATTGCAGTATTAGGCGACTACAGGCAGATTGCAGGCACGGTAGAGCCTGCCTGTTCAGGCATTTGAGGGGACTGACTATTTGAAGCGGTTAACTCAGTAGTTTTTGGCTGGATCTTAGTCCGGATGCTCTGAATCGGGATTTGCCATGACAGAAGTGTTTAACTTTCGCTTTAAGTTCGTATGCTAAAATAAATAAGACAGTCATGATAAGAAGATAGAACCAGTTTTCTTGCATGGCTGCTCTGGCTCTTCGGGTTAAGAATCGTCTCTTTGAAATAAATAACAAAATAAACAAGACAGTCATGATAAGAAGATAGAACCAGTTTTCTCACACGGCAAGAATAAATAAGACAGTCATGATAAGAAGATAGAACCAGTTTTCTCACATGGCTGCTCTGGCTCTTCGATATTACCGCTATCTTGCCGCACGCTTCGTCTAGATACGTAACAAGAATAAATTAGACAGTCATGATAAGAAGATAGAACCAGTTTTCTTGCATGGCTGTTCTGACTCTTCGGGTTAAGAATCTTCTCTTTGGAAATTTGTCATCGGGGAAAGGCCAGAATCACAGCTTTAAGTGACTACTGGCAGATGGTAGGCACCAAATAAATAAGACAGTCATGATAAGAAGATAGAACCAGTTTTCTTGCATGGCTTTTCTGCTTTTCGATCTATGAGGCGTCTTTTTGGATTTTGGTATCAGGAAAAGGCCAGAATTACAGTGTTAAGCGACTGCTGGTAGATTGCAGGCACGGTTGAAATAAATAAGACAGTCATGATAAGAAGATAGAACCAGTTTTCTCACATGGCTGCTCCGGCTCTTCGATAATACCGCTATCTTGCCGCACGCTTCATCTAGATACGTAACAATACCTACTGAAAAACACGATCCTGAATGAGCAGGTATGAATCGCCTGATCACCCTGCAAATCAGGTGTGGCAGAACTCACTGTGTATAAATCATATATATTCTTAATGGGGAGAATAAATGAGACAGTCATGCTAAGAATAGATAGCCAATTTTCTTGCATGGCTGTTCTGCTTTAAGAATTGATGGGCGTCTTTTGGAATTTTGGTATCGGAAAAAGGCCAGAATTGCAGTATTAGGCGATTACAGGCAAATTGCAGGCACGGTAGAGCCTGCCTGTTCAGGCATTTGAGGGGACTGACTATTTGAAGCGGTTAACTCAGCAGTTTCTGGCAGGATCTTAGCCCGACAGTTCTGAACCGGGATTTGCCGTTACAGAAGTGCTTAACCTTCGCTTTCAGTTCGTATGCGGAACCAACCAGGCCTTTGAACTCACTCTCGAAGTTCTGAGTCATGTAAAGCCAGTGCTCCTGATCAATATCTAAGCGGATTAATGCTGGCGGGAGATTGGACTCTATCTTTCCTCGTTTGCCTTCTCTTATCTGCTTACCCGTCCAGTCAACCAGCTCAATGTAATCTGTCAGGCGCATGTGAATACCATCGGGCATTTCCTGTCGTGGATTTCCGGCAAAATTAAGCAGTTCCTGGATTTGCTGAAATGGGTGGTTAGGGCTGGAAGCTTTCTTAGCCTTAAGGCTGCGTTTCTTTATTGAGGTAAAGTCAGAAGTTTCCGGAGTTTTGGCCATACTGGCACGAACCGGATTCAGATCTACGTAAGCCATGCAGGCAGCCAGAGCTTTTTCATCCAATAATGCCTGGGATTTAAAGCGTCCTTCCCAGAAATGCCCGGTGCAGTCGTCCTCTTCATTGGCCATGCGGGCGATGGTTTCATTCAGCCGGCGCATAAACCAGCTGACAGACATTAATCTTTCCCGCCATTTAGACACATAATCGGAAACCAGATCCTTTTCTGGTTCTGACAGTTCATCACCTTCCAGATACTTGTGCGACCATAAGGTGCCTTTGTAGAGCTGATGCCAGCGCTCTATAACCTCTCGGGCAGACCAACTCTCAGCCTTTGATTGGTTGATATGAAGAACGACATGGAAGTGGTTAGACATAACGGCATAAGCTGCGATATCTACAGCATATATCTGCGCTTGTTCGAGAATCAGGTTTTCGATCCAGCCTCGACGGTGTTCAAAATTGCGTCCGTATTCATCACTACCACACAAAAAGGCTCTGCGTACACAGCGGGATACACAGTGATAGTAGGGGGTTGCTTCAAGTGATATCAGCTCTTTTCTTGGCTTGGGCATCTCGTGATCCTTCACGTTCCGGCTATGACATTCAGAATAGTGAAGGACTGAAATTTTTGTATCGGACAACCTTCTTACTATGACTGTCCACATAAAGAAAACGGTAATGTGTTCAATAAGATCGCTGTATTTCTGTTGAATGACCTCACTGAATTTTAGTCCAGCGAGGCCAAATTGTTATCGTCTTAAAACATTCCATTATCGTTAGCAGATTCTTCAGGGATAGCCTGAGTTGTATCCCAGTGTTCAACGATTTTTCCATCTTTCAAACGGAATATATCGGTAATGGCATTGCCACGGGTACCAGGGTCACGTACAGCATGTACATGCAAAATCACGTGATCATCATCGACAAAAACGGATTTTATTTCGCTGTGCGCATTGGGATGTACTTTCTTCAGGTAGGCGACGAAATTACGGAAACCTTCTTTACCGTCAGCAGCTTTTGGATTGTGCTGAATGTATTCGTCCCCGATCAAAGCAATCGCTGCATCCGCATCTTTCTGATTGATCCCTTTCTCATAGAAATCGAGCACAACCTGTTTGTTAACCCGCTCCTGCTCAGTGTAGTGGTTATCAGCAGTTTGAGCCCAGCTGCTAAGGGGAGATGCAATCAGGGTCATACCTAATACGAGAGTACGAAGGTTCATAGCCGTTCCTTTGGTAGTTAACTATCTGATTCGTTGGAACGGTTCAGGGTAAATTGGTTCTTGATCTCAGCAGGACAGTCTGGTGTAAGGACATGATAAATAGGCTGCCTTGACGGGCTCTGGACTAGGTATTGTAGATGCTGGCTAGCTAATACTTCATACGTTCTTCTTATTATGACTGTCCATGGAAGGAAGTCGTGGAGCCTGCTTAGTCAACAATTCATACGTTCTTCTTATTATGACTGTCCATAAAAGAGATTCATGCGTTCTCCTTATTATGACTGTCCATAGAAAAGAAAAACGGGCCGTCAGGCCCGTTGGTATGCAGATATCAGGCGCAGGCTTCTGTTCTGCCACCATCATCCATCAAACTGAGTTCCAGTCCGGACGCGGTCGCTGTAGCGGGTTTTGGCGCCACTTTTTTTACGGCAGTAGGTTTGGCTTCTTTTTTGTTGTCACCAAGTTTGATGCGCAGGCGCAGGTTGTTTTCGGAGTCGGCGTTTTTCAGTGCCTGTTCCAGGGTGATTTTTCCCTGCTTATAAAGATGGTAGAGAGCACCATCAAAGGTCTGCATGCCGAGGTTTTCGGATTTGGTCATGATCTCTTTAATACCGGGGAAATCGCCTTTGATAATCAGGTCTTCGACGGTTTTATTACCCAGCAGAACTTCTACAGCTGCCGTCCGCTTGCCGTCTTTGGTTGGAATCAGGCGTTGAGAAATAATCGCTCTCACGTTCTGGCCAAGGCCTAACAGGATCTGATTACGGCGTTCTTCCGGGAACATATTCACAATACGTTCGAACGCCTGGTTGGCGTTGTTTGCGTGCAGGGTTGAAATAGCCAGGTGACCTGTCTCCGCAAAGGCCAGAGCGTGTTCCATGGTTTCTGCATCACGGATTTCACCAATCAGGATAACATCCGGCGCCTGGCGTAAAGTGTTTTTCAATGCTGCTGCATAGCTTTTGGTGTCAGTACCCACTTCGCGCTGATTGATAACACTCTTCTTATGTTTGTGCACAAACTCAATCGGATCTTCAATGGTAATAATGTGACCATATGTGGTGGCATTGCGATGATCAATCAATGCAGCCAGTGAAGTCGACTTACCGGAACCGGTACCGCCTACAAACAGAATCAGGCCACGCTTAGCGTTAATCGTTTCTTTCAGAACCGGAGGCAGATTAAGTTTTGCGATATCTGGGATTTCGGTATTAATATTTCGGGCAACCATAGACACTTCGTGTTGCTGTTTAAAAATATTAATGCGGAAGCGGCCAGAAGAATTCGACAGCGCCATATTCAGCTCCATTTCTTCCTCAAACTCCTGCTTTTGAGCATCCGACATAATTGCGTAGGCAATTTTTTCGATATCGCCCGGGCCCAGTACGTCACGGCTGATGGGCTTTAATTGTCCCTGGAATTTTGCACAGGGTGGAGCGCCTTTGGTCAGATACAGGTCGGAGCCATCATGTTTTGCCAGAAGGTGAAGCCAGTTGTCGATATTCATGTGAACTCCTTGTTCGCTGCGCTGTGTTACATATTTTTCTGTTTTGTTTCAGCTGGTTACTTCTGTTGACGAAATGAATTGTCTTCATACCAGCCACGTTGCAAAAAATATTAGCAGTACTGCTGAACCCTTATTCAGCTATTATTGCGGCCTTGCTCACAGAATTACGTTGTAACAATGACAAAGCGTTCACGGTAATACGCTCTGAGCAGAGAAGCTGCCTGAAGGTTACGAAGCTGTTCCTGTTCGGGAGATTCGTATATAGCGGGATAGTCTGTAGCAGGCGTATCTTTATACAGAATTTATGCCGCCAGTAGCTGCTGCTGGCGGCGTTTTCGTGGTGTTGAACGGTTGACGAACGTTTTACAGGCTCTGTTTCTGTTATCGTTAAGCTGTTCTTTTTGACCGAGATTACTGTTTAACGGAAGGTGACCATGACGGGAAATTCAGATGCTGCTCCGCTTGCCGGCGCGGTTCAAAATCTGGATGAGAATACATTTTCTCAGTTTGTCCGCGGCGCGCAGAAGCCGGTTATTGTGGATTTCTGGGCAGATTGGTGTCAGCCGTGCCAGCAAATGCTGCCAATACTGGAAGAAGCTGCTGTGCAGCTGGACGACCGCGCGATCTTTGCCAAGGTGAATACGCAAACAGCACCAGCAGTGGGGTTTCAGTACGCGATCAGAACCATTCCCACTCTAATTCTGTTCAGTCATGGTCAGGAAGTCGGGCGCCGCGCGGGTGTGCACACGGTTGCTCAGTTGCGGCAATGGCTTGATTCAGTCAGTGAGCCGATCGAGAAATAGCTCCTCCATGACTGTCGTTTATTCTGTTGTCATTCAACCTGCTCTTCTGTCTGATGATTAGAGTCAAATGTAATTCAGAGCAGCTTAAATCTTTCTGGTTGCTTGTTTTCTGAGCATTTTTTCATCTCGAGCGATCAGAGCATTTCAGCGGATTTCCATGCTGAAGTTCTTTTTTTACCAGCGATTCCCTCTGTTTTCGCCTCTTTATGTTTTGCCATTATTGACACTTTACTTGACAGGAGCATTCCTTTGTCGGCCCTTTGAAGCTTAAATCAAAGTCCGGTATGGTAAAAAGTACTTACAGTTCTAAATAATTGGGTGTAAATACAGGCCCTGAGTACTATGACTTCAAGCATTTCTACCGCCAGCGAATCTTCTGCATTGCAGCCGGAAAGTACGTCAGCTGGCCCAGATTCTTCCGCAGCCAGTGCAATCAAACTGGAGGTCCGGCATCTGTTTAAGGTCTTCGGTGAGCCCCCTCAGGCCGCTCTGGATCTTATTGATCAGGGCGTAGATAAAGACGACATCTTTGCCCGTACCGGTCTTACTGTCGGGGTTAAGGACGCCAGCCTGAGTATCCGTGAAGGTGAAATCTTCGTCATCATGGGCTTGTCCGGATCGGGGAAGTCCACTCTGGTACGCCTGTTAAATCGCCTGATTGAACCAACAAGAGGGCAGGTTTTGATTGATGGCGAAGATATCGCAGCCATTGATCAGAAGCAGTTGCGCGAGGTACGCCGCAAGAAAATCAGCATGGTATTTCAGTCTTTTGCTCTGATGCCGCACATGAATGTGCTGGATAACGCAGCGTTTGGCCTGGAGCTGTCAGGCGAGCCTGTGCGTGAGCGACGTCAAAAAGCCCAGAATGCGCTGGAACAGGTTGGCTTAGGTGCCCATTCCCATTCCTACCCGGATGAGTTATCCGGCGGCATGCAGCAACGGGTTGGTCTGGCGCGCGCTCTGGCTAATGACCCGGATATTATGCTGATGGATGAGGCCTTCTCGGCTCTCGATCCATTGATCCGTACGGAAATGCAGGACGAGCTGGTAAAACTGCAGACCGAACAACGCCGTACCATTGTATTTATTTCTCACGACCTGGATGAAGCCATGCGCATTGGTGACCGTATCGCCATTATGCAGAATGGTGAAGTGGTTCAGGTCGGCACACCTAACGATATTCTGGAAAATCCGGCCAACGATTATGTGAAGTCTTTCTTCCGTGGCGTTGATGTCTCGAATGTCTATGCGGCTCAGAATGTTGCAGAAATTCAGCCCAATATAACCATTGAAAGCAGCGCCAGTGTTGAGCAGGCAAGAGCACAATTAACCGACAGCGGTATGGAGTACGGCTACGTTGTGGATGGCGAACAACAGTTTGTTGGTGTTGCCTCGCTTGCAGAGCTGGATAAAGAAAAACCGTCTGCACCTGTTCAGGCGCATCTTACAACAGCAGAAGATGCGACAACCGCTGAAGCAGAGACCCCGGTACGCGAATTAATCTCCACCGTTGCGCAGTCTGACTACCCGGTACCTGTAGTGAAAGAAGGTGAGTTTATTGGCAGCATCACCAAAGAGAAATTACTGGAAACACTGGATCGTGAAGAGAGTGATGGTGAGGGGAGTAAAACATCATGAGCGACGAAAATAATCCCTTTGCTGGTCAGTCTGAAGAGGCTGCATCAAACACGGCAGAAGACACAAACCCGTTCGCAACAGAGAGCAGTGCAGAAGCAGACCCGTGGGGTAATTCTGAGCAATCGGAAGCGAATTTTGCGGCTGAGTCCTGGCTGCAGGATGACAGTGTGCAGGAAGCCACTGAATTTACGTTAGCGGATCCCTTCCCGGAAGCCTGGATTCCGCTACAGGATTGGGTGGAGCATGGCCTTGATTGGGTGGTTGATCATTTCCGTCCATTTTTTACCGGGGTCAAAGTTCCAATTGATGCCACGCTGAATTCCATCGACATGTTGCTCAATGCAACTCCGCCACTGTTGATGATCGCTGTTTTCACCTTGCTTGCATGGCAACTGGCTGGCGGACGTTTAGCGATCAGTACCGCAATTGGCTTGTTTGTGCTGGGCGCTATCGGTGCCTGGAGTGAGGCGATGACGACCCTGTCGCTGGTATTAACCTCGGTATTCTTCTGCATTTTACTCGGCTTGCCGCTGGGTATCTTAATGGCGCGGCATGAGAGCCTTAATCGCTTTTTAAGGCCAACGCTGGATGCCATGCAAACCACACCAGCCTTTGTTTATCTGGTGCCTATTGTGATGCTGTTTGGTATCGGTAACGTCCCGGGCGTGGTGGTGACCATCGTATTTGCCATGCCCCCTGTTATCCGTCTTACTAATCTGGGGATTCGTCAGGTACCGGCGGATCTGATTGAAGCATCCTCTTCTTTTGGTGCCAGTCCGCGCCAGATGCTTTTCAAAGTTCAGTTGCCGCTGGCGATGCCAACCATTATGGCGGGTGTTAATCAGACGCTGATGCTGAGCCTGTCTATGGTGGTTATCGCTTCAATGATTTCTGTCGGTGGTCTGGGGCTTATGGTACTGCGTGGTATTGGCCGGCTGGACATTGGCCTTGCCGCGGTTGGCGGTATCGGTATTGTTATTCTGGCGATTATTCTTGATCGTCTTACTCAGGCGCTGGGTCAGGATGCCCGTGCCCGTGGTGTCCGTCACTGGTATCAGACCGGTCCGGCCGCGCTGTTGCTGCGGTTATTTTCCGCGGATAAATCCACACGTTGATCTTTTTCAATCCCTTGTTTTGATCTGGCGATTATCAGATCCGTTAATACGCGCAATCAGGAGATATTTATGAAACGCAGTCCAGTTACCAACGGTATTCTATCCGGTATGTTATGCAGTGCAGCAACGCTGGGATTAACGCTGAGCAGCACGGCGGCGGCGGAGTTACCAGGTGCCGGCGTCAGTGTTCAGGCTTTCCACAGTCCAATTGCTGAAGAAAAATTTCAGACCATCATTGTAAATAAAGCGCTGGAGAAGCTTGGCTACGATGTGCAGGAAATTAAAGAGGTGGAATACAGCGCTGGCTATACAGCTATTGCCAACGGCGATTTAACCTATACCACGGTTAACTGGTATCCCCTGCATAACACCATGTATAAAAACGCCGGTGGTGATGATGTGTTCTTTCGTCAGGGGGATTACATCAAAGGGGCTGCTCAGGGCTATCTGATGGATAAAAAAACCGCGGATAAATACGGCATCACTAAGATCACTGATCTGAAGAAACCGGAACTGGCCAAACTGTTTGATACCAATGGTGACGGTAAAGCCGATCTCGCTGGCTGTAATGCGGGTTGGGGTTGCGAAGGTGTGATCGAATATCAGCTGGACGAATTCAAACTGCGGGATTCCATCAGTCATAATCAGGGGCAGTACGCTGCGATTATTTCCGACACCATTGCCCGTTATAACGATGGTGAACCCGTGCTGTATTACACCTGGACGCCTTATTGGGTATCCGGCAAGCTGGTACCGGGTAAAGATGTGGTCTGGCTGGAGGTGCCTTATTCGGCCAATCCGAATGGTACCGACACCGCGCTGGCCAATGGTAAGAACTATGGCTTTGATATCAACTCTGAGCGTATCGTGGCGAACAAAGCCTGGGCTGAGAAGAACCCGGCCGCAGCCAAACTCTTCTCTGTTATGAAGTTACCGATTAATGCGGTGAACGCAGAGAATATGATGATCGCTAATGGAGAAGACTCGATTAAAGACATCGAACGTCATGCTGAGCTATGGATTAAGGCGAATCAGAAGACTTTCGATGGCTGGGTAGCTACCGCGATGAAAGCTGCTGAATAAAACTTCAGTCAGCTGAAGCCGGGCATTGCCCGGCTTTTTTATATGTCAGCAACAGACTTTCTGAGCATATTGAGTTATCTATTGCTGCGCTGATGAGCAAAAATCCGGTATTCTCTGACCTGAGTTCTATTCATTGTTTACGGGTTGGCTGAGGCCAGCCCCGGAGACCGATACCATGATCAAACCGATTGCTGTGGCATTGATGTTACTGCCGCTGTCTGCATTTGCTGAAGACGATGTAAAACTGCTTGAAGCTGGCCAGGAATCGGCCTGTAAGCTGGTTAAACAGGATGTGTGTAAAAGCACCAGCATGAAGCCGCAGAAAGAATGTATGGAGTGGCACCAGGAGCATGCAGCTGATGCCAAAGCGGATGCTATGGTAATGCGCGGCTCGGAAGAAAGCCGTCGCACACGTCCTTCGTTATCCGGCAATAAGATGGTAACGACGACAGCCATTACTGCTGACTACTATCAGTGTGGCTTTAAAGAGAAAAGAGAAAAAGCCATGAGGGCTGTGAATAAAGCTGAATACGGTGTTGATCACTTTGAGAAACGTCTGAAAAATCTGGAAAAACTGAAGAAGAAAGGTCTGATCACTGAAGAAGAGTATCAGGCTCAGCGTAAAGAGATCATCAGCGACATCTGATCGTCTTTTCCAGCTCCGGCCTGTAGCCGGGATCAAAAGAGGCCGCGTCAGCGGCCTTTTTTATTGCGGCAGCGGTTTGACCATTTTATCCGGCTACCGCTTTCTCTGGCTGTAGTTTTCTTGGGCTGTAGCTTCTGTTGGTCAGGCTGGCTGATCACTCTTCTTTACGCAGGTATTGCTGCATGCGCATGGCTTCTTCACGGGATATGCCGTGTTCCAGATCATCAAATATATCCAGCGTGACATCAGCCTTCAGAGCCTTCAACTGAGCAAAAGACTGCTCTGCCTGGCGCACATCCATTACCCGGTCGAGACGGCCGTGCAGCAGATGAATACGTACCCCTTTGGCCGGGCTGGAAGGCTCTGCAGCAAAGCGGCCGGATAAGGCAAAGATACGTGCAGCGGGTTGTTTGTCGACCATTTGCGTCATGCTCAGAGCCATAATCGCACCCTGTGAGAAGCCGATCAGAGTGGTATTCTCGGCGCCGAGATCACTGACAGCCTGCCAGTTTTCAATACAACGGATAAATTCTCCCATCGCCTGTTCAACCCGCTGTGGACGGTTTTCTTCCGTCACATTTTTTACCGAAAACCACTGGCGTCCACCTGGCGCGAGATCAAAGGCATACGGTGCAGCGACACAGATAACCGAAGCCTCCGGCAGAGTAGCAGCGATCAGTTTGGCCAGTGGTGCCATGCTTTGTGGTTGACTGCCAACGCCGTGAAACAGCATATACAGGTGTTGTGGGTTGGCTGGTTGATTAACCAGAATGGGTTCAGACATGAGGAGCCTCATTTAAGTGGGGGAAGTATTCAGTGGACGGGAATAAAGCAGGCAGCCGGGGAATCCCCGGCTTTAGGTTTGCTGTCACCTGTAGCAGGTCGATTATCGTTTACCCGGCAACATGGATTCCATAGTACCGTCTTTGTCGATTACCTTGTGTTTGATGGCAAAGAATATATGGCCGGCAATAACCAGCAGCATAAACCAGGAGCCCCAGCGGTGAATGGGGCCGGCGATGGCCTGAATAGCTTCGGATTTATCAACCAGAGGTGGCAGATTAAACAGGCCTGCAACCGGAATCGGATAACCGGCCGAAGAGCTCAGAGTCCAGCCAGCCAGCGGAGTAATTATCATCAGGGCGTACAGCAGGATATGACCGCCGTGGGCAGCTTTCGCCATCATTGGGCTCATGCCTGTCAGTTCTGGCGGACGGTGGGTCAGGCGCCATGCAATGCGCAGCGCAATCAGGAAAATGGTGATCGATGCAATCTGCTTGTGCAGAGTAATCAGGCTGCCTTTGTACTCATTCAATGCCTGATCGGCACCATATTCAAAGGTGGATGAATACAGACCAATGGCGCTGGCGACGATGATCAGGAGTGCCATCAGCCAGTGCAGGGCTTTGGCGGTTGCAGTGTAAGAACGGACAGAATTTTCCATAAAGCTTCCGGATAGTGTGTTATTGGATATATCACTGCCAGGCTCGCTCAGAGGGCGCTGAAGGGTATAGGCAGCCACTAAGCACTGTGAGTCTGGCAGGCGGTCAGAGCAGGGTCATCATAGCGAAAGTTACAGGGTTAAAAATCAGAATTAATGGGAACAAACGTTCTGAATTTTCGAAATATCTACACCATTGATAAGGGAATCGGTATAGCCAGCAGACGCCGCCCGGAGCAAAAGGAACATTGGTGATCTGTCTGTCCGTTTATGTCGTATTAGCAACAGCCGGGAATTTGCTCAGAGTTCAGAGCGAATTTTATATCTATATGATTTAAAAGGTTTTTATAATTTCTGAATGATCGAGCTGCATAGTGGAAGGCGTTCCGCTGCTGGCCGGATTCTTGCTGACCACCTGTCGGATAAGTATCTGATGGGAGCCGTCTGGTGGTTGCTCTCAGGTTAACAGCGCGCGGGCTAAAGACAGAACAGGGAGCGTATTTTGGCGAATCTTAAGTTTTATATGACACCAGGCTCATGCTCAACCGGCATCCATATTCTGCTGGAAGAATGCGGACCGGTATTTGAAGTGTATCTGGTCAACCTGATGGCCGGAGATCAGGATGCGGCAGAGTACCGGAGTTTAAACCCCAAAGGCACTATTCCAACTCTGGTGCTGGAGGATGGAACCGTACTGACTGATTTTCTCACCATCACGCTGTGGCTGGCGGAAACCTATCCCAAACGGCAGCTTTTACCCGAGTATCTTTTGCAACAGCTGCATCTGATCAGCATTGTGAATTACGTGGTTAACACGATTCACGGCCAGGGTTTCACCCGGATATTCACCACAGATAAGTATTCTGAACTGCCTGCAGAGCAGGAGCGGATTCAGCAGCAGGGACGCAAAATCGTCAGTGATGGATTTGAGTTAATAAGCGGTTGGCTGGGGCAGCAGGAATATCTGCATGAAACATTTTCCATAGCGGATGCGGCGCTTTTTTATACCGAATTCTGGGCGGTACATATCGGCCTGACTTTGCCGGAAAACTGCCTTCAACACTATAAAACTATGCTTAAACGTCCATCGGTCGCTCAGGTTCTGATGGAAGAAGGGTACGGAAAAATGGTGGCTGAGGCGATTAAGTTATGATGCAGATTGATCTTACCAAAACCCTCACCAAGGTACTTTTTCAGCATATAAAACCAGCACGACATCCACAGCCGGATTTACACTGGCGAACGGAATCGGCGTTAATCGGTAGTGATTTCTGTGTCGCGGCGCAGGAAGTTAATAGCGGTTACCTGATGATTATGTGCGGATTGGATAAACATGATATCCGCTATTTTCCGGAATATTTTGCCCGCCGCATGAGTAGCGAAATCATTATCATGTGCCGCAACATCGGTCTGCCGGATAATAAACCACTGCGTGACTACATCGCTCGTATGGCGCTGCAGCAGTTCTATTGTATGGATCCGGAAGTGGTCAGCGGTGGACCTCTGTTAAAAATTCTGGAGAAACTTGAGCGGCGTTTTCTGCACGAAAGGCAGCCTTTGCCTGTTGAAGCGGATGCCGCTCTGGAGTTTACCTTTCCACTTAATTGCAGTATCCCCCGCGATGGTTCAAAACCTTCAGCAGCTCAGGCGTTGGCAGAGCGCTGCCGAATTCTGGTAGGTGAACAGATGAAACTGGAGGCCAATAAATCCGTGATCAGCACGGAAGATAATATCGTGCGGGTGGATTTTTCTCAGGCTCGCTGATCGTTAACAATCAATAGGAAGCGCAGCTTCGGCTGCGTTTTTTATTGCCTTGCGATTATGCAAAACCGTTCGTGCAAAAACCGTTCAGGCAAAACCGTCGCCTGACCAATGAGCAATCCGGGTCTTTGCCTCTGTGCAGAGGCATTGCCAAAGAAACTGGCCCGTATCGCCTCAGGTGTTAATTGCCACTTATAGGGCTGAATGTGTCATCTGTGAATGCGTCAGCGGCAATCAGGAGGAAGATGGCTGGATAGTCGTAAATTATTGAGAGAAAAGACAAAATAAACCTGTTGGTCAAGTGTTTACACTGCTTACATTCAAGGTAGACTTAGCCTCCCTTATTTCCGTACCGGGTTTCTGTTATGCCAAAGAAAGTCAGAATTCTTATCGTACTTGCTGTCGTTGCGCTTGCTGCCGGGGTTTGGTGGTGGATGCATCAAGGGCGCGAAGAAACCGACAACGCGTATGTTAAGGCTGACATTGTGCCGGTTATGAGCCGGGTGTCCGGCAGTGTGCAGGATATAGCGGTAGCGGAAAACCAGATGGTCACCAAAGGTGACCTGCTGATTCAGCTGGACCCGGCACCGTTTCAGGCTCAGGTGGATCAGGCTGCTGCGTTACTGGCTCAGGCCAGCGCCAACCTTGCTCACCTGGATGAAAGGGTAGAAGCGCAGAAGGCGCTGGTAGAGGCGGCAACCGCCAGCGTGGCAGCGGCAAAAGCGGACTGGCAGCGCACGGGCCAGCAGCTGGATCGTCTGAAGCAGCTGCAAGGGAAACAATATGTCGCGCAGGATGATCTGGACGCTGCTGAGCTTAATCGCACCGCATCGCTGGCACGTCTTAATCAGGCCCGCGCCCAGCTGGCCTCTCAGGAAGCCAATCTGATTTCCCTGCAGGGAGAACAACCGCAATTACAGGCCGCGGTTGATAAAGCCGCTGCTGATCTGAAAAGCGCTGAGCTGAGCCTGCAATACACCAGTCTGCTGGCGGCACGGGATGGCGTGGTAACCAGTCAGCAGGTGCAGTTGGGGCAGATGGTCAGCCCGCAGTTACGCCTGTTCAGTCTGGTGACTCAGCCAGTCTGGATTTATGCCAACTTTAAAGAAACTCAGGTGGCGGATATCCGCGTTGGCCAGAGCGTAGAAATTCATGTGGATGCGCTGGACGGCAAAGTATTTAAAGGCAGGGTAGACAGCTTTTTTGCAGCAACCGGCTCTGAATTTGCGTTAATTCCGCCGCAGAATGCGACCGGTAATTTCACCAAAGTGACTCAGCGTTTGCCGGTGAAAATTGTATTCGATGACGGCCAGGATCTGAGTCTGATCCGCGCCGGTATGTCGGTAGTCGTGACGGTTATTACCGGGTAGTCTGTCATGAGCAGAGGCGACGTACCGGTTAAACACTGGCTGGCCATTGGTGGAGCCCTGCTGGGTTCCTTTATGGCCATTCTGGATATCCAGATCACCAACTCTTCGCTGAAAGATATTCAGGCGGCGTTGGGTGCCACGCTGGAAGAATCCTCGTGGATTGCAACCTCCTATCTGGTGGCGGAAATGATCGCTATTCCACTGACCGGATTTTTTGCTGCCTGGCTGTCACCACGTCGTTACCTGCTGTGGAATACCACAGGTTTTATTATTTCCTCGCTGCTGTGTTCCTTCGCCTGGAATCTGGAATCCATGATTGTGTTCCGCGCCATGCAGGGCTTTACCGGTGGTGCATTAATTCCCATGGCATTCACCTTAATTCTGCAATTATTACCGCTGGAAAAACGTCCGCTGGGGATGGCGTTGTTTGGTGTTACCGCGACCTTTGCTCCGAGCATCGGCCCAACCTTAGGTGGCTGGCTGACCGAAGCATTCAGCTGGCACTATATTTTTTATCTGAACGTGATTCCCGGTGTGGTGGTGTTATGGCTGCTGGCGGAAGGTCTGGATAAACAGCCCGGCGATTATGAGCAGCTTAAGCGCATTGATGTGTTTGGTATGGTAACCATGGCATTGGGCCTTGGCTGCCTGCAGGTGATGCTGGAAGAGGGCTCCAAAGACGATTGGTTTGACGCCGAATATATCCGCTGGCTGGCGGTCATTTCTGCCGTCAGTCTGGTGTTGTTTGTGCGCAAGCAGCTGACCACTCAATACCCGCTGGTGAATCTCAGATTATTTTACAGCCGTGATTTTTCACTTTCCTGCGTCACTTATGTGGCATTGGGGGCTGGCCTGTTTGGTTCTGTTTATCTGGTGCCTTTGTATCTGGCCTCGGTGCATGACTATACCGCACTGGATATTGGCCTGGTGCTGATGTGGGTGGGTTTCCCACAGCTGCCGTTTTTCCCTCTGATTCCGCGCATTATGCAGAAGATCGAAGCCAAGTACCTGGTGGCGTTCGGCTTTGCGGTGATGGGTGGCAGTATGTTTATGAACATTCATATGACCACCGAATACACCGGCGCCTACCTTATTCCGGCCCTGTTGGTCAGGGCACTGGGGCAGCCGTTTATTATGGTGGCTTTATCTGTGATGTCGGCACAGAACCTGAAACCGGAAGACACTGCGTCGGCTTCAACACTGTTTAATGTGATGCGTAATCTGGGCGGCGCTGTCGGCATTGCCGTATTGGCGACTCTGTTATCAGACCGTACGGATTTTCATTTGCTGCAGATTCAGCAAAGTGTCGTCAGCGGCACTCAGGCGGCGGCAGAATACATGCACAATATGGGCATGATGCTGGGCATTCATGGCGGTCCGGAAGAGCAGAAATACGGCATGCTGATGGAAGAGATGACCAAGCAGGCGATGGTAATGTCGTATAACGAAGCCTTTTTTGCCCTGGGCAGCATGATGCTGATTGCCGCACTGGCATCGCTGGCGATCCGGTCCGCACCTGTAGGTCAGGATGGGCAGGGTGCTCCGGCAGGAGCGCATTAAGTCCCGCAGCGCCCAGGTATTTTAATTCACGTCGAACCCATTTTACGTCGAATTAACAGTCGAATATAAATGCGCAGGGTATTTGTTAAGCGGCTGATAAATACTCCGCCAATAAATCAAATACCCGTTTTACTCTGGGATTAGTCCGTAGTTCTCTGTGACTGACCAGCCATACCGGTAATGTAATTAATACGCCGTGTTGTGAATATGCCCGGCGCAGATCCGGGTCGGCATCGCCGATGGCTTCAGGCAGCATAGCCAGACCATTACCCTGTTTAATTAATTGCCATTGCAACATCTGGAAAGGCGTTGTTATCTGAATATCCGCTTCGCTTATCGGCCATCCGGCACTGTTGAGCAGTTGTAAGAACCTGGGGTTATCATCAAAGGCAATCAGCCTTGGGCGGATATTCGGCGTGTTTTTCAGTGCCTGAATATAGTCTTTATGACCGTACATCCAGATGTTTTCTTCTTTTACTTTTCGCGCAATTAAATCCGCTTCCTGTGGACGTACACTGCGTACCGCAATGTCGGCTTCGCGGCGTTTTAAATCACTGATGTTGTTGGTCACCAGAATTTCGGGCTGAATACCAGGTTCACTCTGCTGTAATTGTTGAATAAATCCAGGCATATGGAAGAAGGCATCGGTTTCACTTACTGACAGAACGACAGGCCCCTGCAGCTGTTGTGACTGTCCGGCTGCGGATAATGAGAAACGGCTGGCGGCGTCCCCCATGGCCTGTACATGACGCAGCAGATAGCGTCCGCTTTCAGTCAGCACCAGACCTTTCCCCACCCGCTCAAACAGGGTGACACCGAGTTCACTCTCCAGTGCTGATACCTGGCGGCTGAGGGTCGGTTGGCTCATCTGCAGTGCCCGGGCGGCGGCAGACAGGCTGCCGTGTTCTGCGGTGGCGAGAAAGGCGCGGGCGTGGTTCCAGTCAAAGTCTGACATTCTGCATATCCTTTGCGATTAGCTGCCTGATGCAAGCAGCTTCTGATTTATGTATTCATAAATGAATACATCGTATGCGATTTAAGGCAATTTAATATCCGGTAGTGAATAATCATACTGGCTCTTATTGATCAGGCAAAGACCATTCAGGAGAGCGTATGACAGGGTGTAAAAGAGAGTACATGACAGAGCTGCCCGTGCGGCGGGTGTGCATTATTGGCGGTTCCGGCAAGCTGGGGCAGTATCTGATTGAGCACTCGCTGGCCAAAGGCTGGCAGGTGAATACTGTGTGTCGGGAGCGCAGCACTGGCAAGCTCCGGCGCTTTGCCGACCGGATACGAATTTTCGCTGGCAACACCAATGACTGTGGCGTTGTTAAGCAGGCGGTGCAGGGCTGTGATGCAGTCTTCTGTGTGTTGGTGCCCTGGGGTGTCGAAGGATATGCCACGGGGACAGCGCAGGCACTGCTTGACCACGCCCCAGATCATGCACGACTGATCTTTTCCTGCGGCTGGCATATCCGTCACAGCGACAAAGATTACTACAGCTGCTGGTTTAAGCTGCAGGTCTCGCTGTTCTCTGTGTTAGCGCGCTGGCTGAGGTTTGCCGATATCAGTGATCAGGAGCGGGCCTGCGAGCGCATATTTGCGTCCCCGCGCCCATGGACCGTGGTTCGTTGCAGTGACCTGGAAGAGGGGGCCTCTCAGGGCCTGCCTGTGTGGCGGCCGGATGTGGGCGACCCGGCGCTGGCCGCTAATCGTACACGGCGTACGGATTTTGCGTTATTTATGACAGAGGCCGTGCAGGAGCGGACGTTGATTCATCAGGCGCCGGCGATTTCCAGAGGTGTGGATGCCGTGTCTGTGTTGGGATCTGGATGAGTTGCGGCGACGTTTCGGGGTTAAGTGCCGGGGTTAAGTGCCGTGCTTAAGTTGGGGCTTGCAGCGGAGGGCTGAGAGAGCAGGCCGCCAGCAGGCAGCCTGATCAGATTCAGAGTGCAGAGATGTCTGTTACTCTTCCATCATCAACGGAATACCATCAAACAATTCACGCATGCCGTCAGACCAGGCACGACGCAGTTTGATGAAGTTCTCATCGTGCTCGTCGATACGACGGATGCCCGGGCTTTGCAGGGCGTCGTTGTAGTATTCAATCACATCCAGTGGCAGACCCACCGACAGGTTACTGCGCAGGGTGGAATCCATGGAAATCAGTGAACACTGCAGTGCGCGGTTCAGTGGTGTGCTGAAGTTGATGATACGGTCCAGAATCGGTTTGCCGTATTTGCTCTCACCAATCTGGAAGTATGGCGTGTCTTCACAGGCTTCAATAAAGTTGCCCTGCGGATAGACATGGAACAGACGCGGCTCATCACCTTTGATCTGACCACTGACCAGCATATTGCAGCCAAAATCCACGCCCTGATTCTGCCCGGAATCGCGGGTGATGATTTCACGGATGGTTTTACCCACCAGTTCCGCCACATCATACAGGCTGGGCACGTTCAGAATGTGGCGCTCGGCGCTCTTAATCTGGTGCTGCAGCACGGTAATAACACTTTGGGTCGTCGCCAGATTGCCCGCACTTTGCAGGAATATGACCCGTTCACCCGGTACTTCCTGTACATGCAGTTTGCGGAAGCTGGCAATATGATCCACGCCCGCGTTGGTGCGGGAATCGGAAGTCAGAACCAGTCCGTCTTTCAGTTTCAGCGCGACACAATATGTCATGAGTTAGTTCTCCCAATGATCCGTCCGGCCTTCTTCCGACGTTGTATTTAAGGGGCTTACTTACTATAGCTGGTTAATTAACGACCAGAGTAAGCAGCACTTTCTGTTGAGCCGGTGCCGAAGGAGCGCGAAGGTTGCCCCACGGATCAGATTTTGTCCAGTGTCTCTTAGGGTTGTTTCTTAATCAAAGCTGACTGAGGCGTCAGCTTTTTAATTGTGCCTGGATGTGTAATGGCGGATGACCCTGAACAAGCCTTCTATTAAACTTATATACTTACGCAAAACTTATACAAAAAGTGCAGGAGACAGTCCGTGACCGCTCAGCAAACTCCGCCGTTTGGTGTTCTGCTTGCCAACCTGGGTACCCCAAAAGCGCCGACGGCAGCGGCCGTTCGTGAATATCTGGCAGAGTTCCTGTGGGATCAGCGCGTAGTCGATGTTCCGCGTCCACTCTGGTGGCTGATTCTTAACGGCATCATTCTGCGTGTGCGCCCCGGGCGGGTGGCGAAAGCCTATCAATCGGTCTGGACAGAAGACGGTTCGCCGCTTATGGCCATTTCCCTGCGCCAGCAAAAAGCATTGAAAGAGGCGCTTAAGCAGGCTTATGGCTGCGATATTCCGGTGGCTCTGGCCATGACCTATGGCGAACCATCCATGGAACAGGCAGGGCTGGAGCTGCGCAAAGCCGGTGTGGAAAAAATGCTGGTGCTGCCGTTGTATCCGCAATATTCCTCCAGCACGACCGCAGCGGTGTTTGACCGTCTGGCGAAAGGCCTGGGCGCCTGCCCGCATCTGCCGGAAATGCGCTTTATTAACGAATACCACGTGCATCCGCTATACATCAAAGCACTGGCGCAGTCAGTGCGTACTTACCGCGAAGAGCACGGCAGCGGCGATAAACTGCTGATGTCCTTCCATGGGGTGCCTGAGCGTTACGAACAGAAAGGTGATCCTTACCCGGCCCAGTGCCGGGCAACAGCGGCCGCTGTTGCTGCAGAACTCGGACTGGCCGATGATCAGTGGCTGTGTTCCTTCCAGTCGCGTTTTGGTCGGGAAGAGTGGGTTAAACCTTATACTGATGAAACCCTGAAGCAGTGGGCGCAGCAGGGCGTCGGACGGGTGGATGTCATCAGCCCGGCATTTGCCGCTGACTGTCTGGAAACCCTGGAAGAGCTGGAAGTGGAAAACCGCGGCTACTTTATGGAAAACGGCGGTCAGGATTATCACTATATTCCCTGCCTGAACGACAGACCGGAGCACATTGCTCTGTTAACTGAGCTGGTGCAAAGCAACACGTCAGGCTGGCTGATACAAAGTACCCCTGCAGGCTGACGCTGAACGCATAGCCTGCGCATATACTCCCATCTGTTTACCGGCAGGCAAAAGCCGGTTATCGATCTGTACAGGATGATCATGGCCTGCTGCTCCGGGCTGTGGAATCATCCTGCACTCAGCTGACCCTCTTACTCAGATACAGACAGCAGCTGACACAGATAAATACAGCAACGATAACAACTCAGCGTCAGATTTTCTGTGGCTGTCAGGCAGCTCAATCCGACTACCAGTCAGACCACCAGACAGAAAACCAGTCAGACCAACCAAAGATCATCCATTACCGGGGCATCCGCTATGACTCAATCCCATTCTTCCCGCATTCAGTGTGATGTGCGCGAGCATATTGCTTACGTGGCCATGAACCGCCCGGATAAGCTTAACGGGCTGGATATGGCCATGTTCACGGAGATGATTGCCACGGCTAAACGCATTCGCAAAGACCGTGACATCCGCGCGGTGGTGTTATCCGGTAACGGTGATTCTTTCTGCGCCGGACTGGACTTTAATGCCGTCAGTAAAAATCCGTCGATGATCCCGAAGATCTTTCTCAAGCTGCCCTGGAGCAAACAGAATATCGCCCAGCAGATTGCCCACTGCTGGCGCGATCTGCCAGTGCCGGTGATCTGTGCCATTCATGGCAACTGCTTCGGCGGGGGGATGCAGATTGCGCTGGCCTGTGATTATCGTATCGCCACGCCGGATGCCAATTTATCGATCATGGAAATGAAGTGGGGACTGATTCCGGATATGAGCGGCATGGTCACACTGTCGCGCTTAACCCGTGTGGATATCGCTCAGGAGCTGACCATGACGGGGCGTCAGTTTCCGGCGACTGAAGGCTTTGAATACGGCCTGATCAGCAGGCTGGCAGACGATCCAAAGGCAGAAGCCGAAGCGCTGGCGCAGGTGATTGCCAGTAAATCACCGGATGCTGTTGCCGCTGCCAAATATCTGTTTAAGAAGACCTGGAAGGCCGATACCTGGAAAGCACTGCGCTGGGAGCGCTGGGTTCAGGCGCGCCTTTTGGGGCGTAAAAACCAGAAAATTGCCATGGCCAACGGTCTGGCGAAAGATAAAGAGCCAAAACCTTTCCGCCAGCGTCAGAGTTTTAAGTAAGCGGTATGTGTTTGCGCCGGAAGCAGCAGTACTTATGTATAGCCTGCTTTCGGGTGCAATTGCCGTGCTGAAGCCGTAAAGTCGAAACAAATAATAAGCGGGAGACACCTATGTCACCGGCACGACTGACGTTACTCACCACCATTGCCATGCTGGCGTTCGCAGCTAATTCACTGCTTAACCGCATGGCGCTGACAGAAACCGATATTGATGCGGCGAGCTTTACCTTAATCCGTCTGTTCTCGGCGGCCTTGTTTCTGCTTTTATTTTTACTCTGGCGGCGCCAGATTGCATCGACAAAGAGTGCATTGACCGTCTGGTTTAAGACGCTCTGGCAAAATGGCAGCTGGTGGTCTGCGGCGGCACTGTTGCTGTACGCCGGTGGCTTTTCCTTTGCCTACCGTGAGCTGACCGCTGCGACCGGTGCTCTGCTGCTGTTCGGAGCGGTGCAGGCAACCATGATCGCATGGGGTTTATGGCAAGGTGAGCGGCCGAACCGTATTCAGCTGCTGGGTCTGATCTCCGGGCTGGCCGGTGTCGTCTGGCTGCTGCTGCCGGGGGTTTCTGCGCCGGATCCATTGGCCGCCGTACTTATGCTGGCAGCAGGTATCAGCTGGGGTATGTATTCCCTGCGTGGTAAAGGCAGTAAAGCGCCTGTCGCCAGCACAGGTGCGAATTTTATTCGTGGCAGTCTGCTGGCGCTTCCGCTGGGTGCACTGCTCATGCTTATTCCCGGTGCGATGGAGTTTCATCCTGACTCAGCTGCAGGCGTTGGTTATGCGCTGGTCTCCGGCGTGCTTGCCTCGGGTGCCGGTTATGCTCTGTGGTACAGCGTTTTGCCATTTATGCAGGCAACGACGGCAGCGACGGTACAGCTAACGGTACCGGCCATCACTGCGGCAGCCGGTGTTCTGATCGCCGGAGAATCTCTCGATGCCCGCCTGCTGGTGGCATTTCTGTTGATTATTGGTGGTGTCGCGGTGTTTATCCGTTCTGCTTCTAAGAAAGATTAACAGTACGACTTATATGAATATGTTCTGTCGGTATTAAGCCGGGTAAACAAAAACCACAGCTTCGCTCTTTTGGGTGATGCATTACTTTTTTGAGGTGTGATGAGCCATTCTGAATCATTCTGGATAGCGCACCATTAATCATGAGTAGGGTTTATCAATATCGTAAATGTGGAATGACGCAGTTTTCTAATAAATAAAACTTAAGCTGGCTCATGATTTAAAACTAACGTCTTGTTGGGTCTTTGTTGTTGGGGTTTTATTGATGGGTTAGTAATTTATATTTTTTTTATGGGTGCTTAAATAGTACTTTACGTTCAACTGGATTATTTCTGGTTATTGATTCTGACTTTCTGAGTTATTTCGGATCTTTTGTTCTATATATTTTTAATCGATTTGTGAGGTTTTCAGGCCTGGTGTTTGTGTGGATTGCAGATTGTTTATATTTCGATGGGTGCGCCGTAATGAGTATGTTTTGGGAGCGTTGTTAGGTAGGTGTTTTTTTTCTGTATTTAAATTAGAGTATCTGTCGTATTTCTTTTCACAGTATTTATGAATGATGGATATGGATTGAGGTGTATACATAAACAGAATGCGTTTTATTGTCAGTTTTTGGCTGGCTTCTTTGATTCTGTTGTATTGTGCCTGCTCAGGTCGCATCGAGGTGTCAGACGACTTATGTCGGAGCCTGGCTCCCGCTTTTTTTGAATGATTGAAATTAGGGATGAGTAATGAAAAACGGACAAAATAACATGCTTGCACTGGCCATTGTCAGTGTCCTGGTTGGTATGACTTCTGCCGTAGGTGCCGAACCGGTTGATTTAGGGCGGAGTGACCTTGATATTGATGTTGAAACTGAATCTTCTGAATATTCTTTTGACGACGTTTTCGGGGGATGTGGTTTTGATGTTGAAGATATCAACGGAAACTATGATGCCAGCGTGGATGTCAGTGCGATTGGTGATGCTATTATAAGAACTGATTCCAGAACTTACGATGATGCATATGACTGTGCATTTGGTTTTGCAGTTGGGGATATAACTGTCGGTGTGTCTGGTTACGAAACTCCGGATGCTATCGTGGAAAAAACTGAAGATAGCTCTGGTAACATCAAGGTAGAAGGTGGACTGCAGGAAAACCTTACAGAAGGTGTTGATGCACGGATGACGTATAGCTTCTTCAGTGACCGACCTGTGGTCCGTGTTCTGTACACACTCAGTAATACAACCTCGGCCGATATTGCTGAATCAGTTTATATTGGCGGTAACTACGGTTCTGATGGTAGTACTACGCTTGAAGCGACATTCAGCGGCCAGTTAAACCCTGACACCGAAGAGCTGGATATCTACAGCAACGACCTCTGGTATATGACCAGTGATGACGATTCCAGCGACCCAATACTGACACTGACAACTCATGGTAGCTACGCTGACGTCGTTCCTGTCAATATCATGAAGCCTATGGATGGGTCTGATGACTTTTTGCTGCAGTATTCTGTTGTCATTCCTGCCGGTGAAAGCATCATTATTATGATCTTCTCTGAAATGACCGCATACGATAAGGGCTTTGATCTCGGGATTGAGTCTGCCACTCAGTCAGCTGCAGACTTTGAGTCACTGGAAACACTGGAGAGAGCTGGCTTGCTGGAAGGCATGAGTGAAGAATCTTTAGCATCTCTGGTGAACTATGCACGATTGGAAGGAGGGGGTGCAGAAGAGGAAGAGGTTGTTGAGGAAGAGGCAGAAGTTGTTGAAGAAGGGGGTGGAGTTGCTGAAGAAACAGAAGAACTTACTCCTGAAACACCAGCAGATGATAACGTTTCCAGCGGTGGCAGTTCTTCCGGTGGTGCTCTGAGCTTCCCATTACTGCTGATTGGTGGTCTGCTGGCTTTCCGCCGCAAACGCGCTTAATCATCCGATCATTTAACAGCCGCTTCTGCGGCTGTTTTTTTTATCACCTTTCTGCCTCATTTGCCCCCTCTGTTTGTTTAATGGCGTCCATCCCGTCATGACAAATATCATCTCTGTCAGGTTCCTCTTGTCAGTAAACAGCACATGCTGACAAATTTCTTTGTTGGTTGATCTGTCATTCGTTTATTGCTTATATTGGCGGATCTTTTATGCCCTCTATATATCTGGTATTGGCAGGACGCTATGACTTTTCTTATGTCCCTCACCTCAGTTCGCGACAAAACCTTGCGCGGTTTATTTCTGTTAATCGTCTGTGGCATGGTCAGTGCCTGCAGTGCATTAACCAGCTCACAGCAAAAAGCCACGCATTCTTATGCGACTTCAACAATGGAACTGGGGCAGTTCAGTGCCGCTGAGTTCTCGCGCATTCAGCAGAATATAGTGCAGATGAATGCGCTGCGTTTTGCTCTGCAACGGGATAAAAAAGTTAAGGACGCGGATTTTTACCGCACTGTTCAGCCAGATGACATCAGCAGCCGCATTGCGGCAGCCGACGCGCTTGCCGCTTACGGTCTGTTGCTGAGCACATTGCTCAGTGAGAATCCGGCAGGCGATCTGGAAGGTGCCGCAGAAAAGTTTGCTGATCATTCGGCTTTTGCCCTGGGCGATGACTTTGATGAAGATAAACAGAAAGCTGTGAAATCTCTGGTTGAGAAGATAGGCTCATTCTGGATTGAACGGCAGCGGGCGAAAGCACTGACGGTTATTATCAGTGATTATCAGCCTGTGGTTGATCAGCTGGCGGGTTTGTTGGCTCAGGATCTGACGCTGGCTAAGGCTGAGAGCGGTGCTGAGCCGGGCCTGTTGTACGCTTATCAGAGTGTAGCGAAAAGTCTGAAGAATCAGGCCTGGCTCATCGTTAATGGCGGTGAGAACTACAACTACGCTGAGCGTAAAGTTGCTGTGGATGCTTTGTTAACTGCTGAGCAGGCAATGATGCGTATTAAGAGCCTCAGCGCTGCCAGTGACAAGGTGTTAACCGGTTTGCAGCAATCCAATGCGATTATCGTGCAGGTGCTGAAGGATAAAGATTATACCTTCAATGATATTAAAGCATACGCCAAAGACATCCGTGATCTGGCCCGTATCTATCGTTCGCTTGCCGCGTCGTGAATAAGGAATTACCCATGATCGAATTACTTGCCAGCCTGGAACAGACCATAGAGCAACTGGAAATCGTACGCGACAGCAGCGATAACGTGAATGTGGATCTGATCCGCCAGATCAGTGATCTGTATGACCAGCAGCAGCGGCTGCTGGAAAGTGAAATATCGGCGCAGACGGAAGCCTATCAGCAAGCTACAGTGGCGATGAAAGCTGCCGCTGACAAAGCCAATGGCGAGACTCAGGGCCTGTCGGATGTGGTTGGTCTGGTGAAGCAGGTAGCTTCTGCACTTGAAGCCGTAGAAGGTCTGCTCGGTTAATTATGCTGCAGGCGATCGTTACTTATCTGCGGGCCGCTATGGCCCTGAGTAGTTTTATGCTGGGCTGCTATCTGATTTTGGATCTGTTGCTGGCCGGGTTTTCAGTATGGGTCCTGATTGTTGCCGTATTGGCCTTTGTCGCAACGCATTTTCTCTGGCCAAAAGGGGAAGAGCTGAACTCTGATGTTCTGGATGTGATCGGTGATCTGATTGATCTGCCATACAGGTTGATTGCTCTGATGCTGCGTGGGGTAGTTAATATCGGTAAATCCGCCGATGATATAGCCCCCTGAATCAGGCTGAAAAGAAATACACAGAAAGAAAATCATAAAAGGGCATACCATATGGCATGCCCTTTTCTGTTCACTCAACCGGTTTCTTTTTCTTCTTTGGTTTGCGGAAACGCGCGTCTGGCCCGGCCAGCATGGCGACCAGCGGATTCTGAGCGTAAACGGATTTTTTCAACACCAGTGCGAGGGCACAGCCAATAAAAAAGCCGCCAATATGCGCACGATAGTCGATGCCACCACCTGCGCTGGCCATCCCTAAGAAATTAAGCCCAAGCCAGCCAAGAAAGTACAGCCATACCGGCAGTTTGATCTGCCAGGCAACGATCATGAAAGAGAAGCGGGCATAGGGAAACCAGAGCATATACAAACCAAACAGACCGGCAATCGCGCCGCTGGCACCGACACTGGGAATTGTGCCGAAAGGGTTACCTATCACACTGAACAGGCTGGCACCCAATCCCAATAACAGATAAATCCCCAGATAGCGTTTGTGCCCCACCATGCTTTCAATGTTGTCACCGACCACCCACAGGAAGTACATATTACCAACCAGATGCATAAAGCCTCCGTGCAGGAAGGTTGCGGTGATCAGAGTCCAGATATGGACGCCGTGAACAATGTCCGCCGGGCGTGAGGCAAACAGGGCGAAAATGCTGTTCATTAATTCCGGATCGGTTGCATAGGTGCTGAAAATAACAATATTCAGCGCCAGTATTATCCAGGTCACAAACGGCGTTATTCGGGGGCGCACGTTGTATTCCACTGGCATACGCGCCAGAAATTCAAACAGCCAGCTTTTCCAGCTGACGCCCTGATTGATTTCCGCCAGAGCCTCTTTTAACAGAGGTGAGTGGCAGACTTCATCCAGCTCATGTTTATCAATCCAGGTGCTGTTGCAGGGGTGGCAGATATCAACCTCTACTTGATAATCAGGCAGCAGGTGATAACACTGCATTTTTTCATTGCAGGACGGACAGCTGCGGTCAGAGATCCCCAGTGGTGCTCCAAGGTTACGGATAAAATCCGGATCGTCATCACCATTGTCGAAATCCGCAATTGCGGAATTCAGTTCGTGATTCTGGAACCACAACCCCTCGCAACTCGGGCAGCTGTCAATGTTTTCACGTGCATAGCGGGCGCGGACCAGTGCGGTGGTCGGACAGTGCGGGCAATACGGGTTCATGGGGTTATTGCGCCTTATCTTTGTCAGCCGCGTTTGCCGTTGCGGTTTCTTCATACGCCACAGAATCTTCGACATCCATGCCGGCGTCTTTCAGCTCCTGAGCCAGCATGCGTGTATTATCGGCCAGTTTTGGCAGTACAACATTCTCAATATGATCCAGTTGTTCTGTCATCAGCTTGCTGGCATAGCTGGGGCCATAAGCCCAGGACAGGCGATTGGCCATGATCAGGTCAATATCGGCATAAAAGCCCTGAATTTCACGCAGAAAATAGGATGGCGTTTCCAGCGTTGATGGCGAATATTTCATTGATTCCCACACGAATCTGCGCAATGCCGGAGTGTTTTTCTCCAGCTCCTTTTTCTGCAGAGGGCGGCTGAAAAATTCTTTGTTGTAAGTGCGCAGCAGGCGAACATTGGCATCTACCTCATCATATAACGACTGACGCAGATAGTAGTTGGATTCTGTGCTGGTCAGGTTGTCGAATTCAATCGCCTGCTGCAGGCCCGCCTGAGCGGCCAGATAGACACCGGCGACAGTGGCTATGATCATAAAGATCTGGCTGATCCAGAAGCTGGAGGTTTTCAGGTCGGAGTGATCGGCGTTGGCCAGTTTCTCTTTAATTGCGATACCGGCTGCTGCGGATTTTATACCGGGCATATTGCTGTCCATTTATATGATTGTTTATTTCGGCGGGTATTATATCGGCAGATCAATAAAATCCTATTTTATTCTGTTAGCGGATAACTCAGATATGGAGCTGAGATCTGCAATCGCAGTTTACAGTTTGACGTTTCAAATCCGGATTACAAAGCCAGGTTATAAATACCGGTTTTCAGTAATTAGCGCTTACATGCCGGTGTTTAACGGAAAGAGGGAAATAATGCAGAGCGGGGTGGCGCACACAATAGCGGACCTGGCTAGAGCGGACCTAGCAAGCCGGACCAGGCAGGCCCGGCATTTACAGCTTTTACTTAATCGCTGATCACAGGATCAGATGAGCAGCTTTTGGCTGATCAGATTGCCTTAGCAAAGTACAGCTCAGTATTCGTACACTCAGCGACTTCATGCATATAGTCGAGCAATGCCTGCGGAAAATTCAGGCCACGTACCATGCTCAGGTTACGCAATAACGGGAATATTTTAACGTCATCCCAGCTGATGGTTCCGTTATGCGCTGATGGTTTCTCTGGCGCCGGCAACCATTGCAAAACAGCTTCCGCGGCAGGCTGATGGATTTTGGTGTCTGCCATTGCCTGGGTGAAATCAAATCCCAGCGTATTTTCTTTATCCTGTTTATAGGCATCAATGGCTTCCCCGGTTGTGAACTCAGGCAGCCCCAGTGCCATTGCCCGCGGCATGATCAGGGCATCAAAGGTCTGGCGGTGATGCTCGAGGGTGGCGATTGCGGTATTGGCGGCATTTGCTGCGCGGATTGTTTTATCCACACTGCCGACCTCATCCAGATGCGACAGGATGGCATCCAGTCCGCTGACGCTCAGCTCGTCATTAACGGCCAGCACCGGTGGCTTTTCTTCTGGAAGATTAATTGCAGTGCCATTGTCTTCGCTTGCCATTCCACTTTTGCCGGAATGCAGAGGGTAATGAATACTGAGCGGGAGATCTTTGTAATTGGCCACCATTAAGGTGCGCAGGCACTTCGGGCAATGGTGGTAGATATAAAGTTTCATTGTCTGTCTCCTTTGCGGGCTCTTATACGGCCTGTCTGCGGAGATAGTAGGTCAGCTTAAAACTCAGAAAATCCACTTAGATCAATAACTGATGAAACCTTACAAAAAAGCTGGCCATAGTTCGTGCCAAACAGTCGAAACAGACCTTGCATCATACTTTTGGCGGATATAAAAATCGTTATAATTCAATGGATTGCAGGCACACGGTGGAACAGTCGGGCGACGCTGGTTTATGCCAGCTGCGGTTGGTGACAGCTGACATACAAACAGCGCGGTGAGCAGGCTTTACGCCTGCTTTGCGTTTGATCGGGTCAGGCCGTTGATGCTGAACTAATCCTCACCAATAAAACCACCGGTCTGGTGATCCCACAGCTGAGCGTAAATCCCGCCTTTGGCGATCAGTTCCTGATGCGTGCCCTGTTCGGCGATACGGCCGTTGTCGAGTACGATCAGGCGGTCCATGGCGGCAATGGTGGACAGCCGGTGAGCAATGGCGATCACGGTTTTATTTTCCATCAGACGATAGAGGCTTTCCTGAATCGCTGCTTCCACTTCCGAATCCAGTGCCGAGGTGGCCTCATCCAGAATCAGAATCGGTGCGTCTTTCAACAGCACACGGGCAATGGCAATACGCTGGCGCTGGCCACCGGACAGTTTGACGCCGCGCTCGCCGACCTGGGCATCAAAGCCTGTGTTGCCATGGGGGTCGGTGAGATCGCGGATAAAGTCGCTGGCTTCGGCCTGAGCCGTGGCACTCAGCAGTTCTTCTTCTGTGGCGTCCGGGCGCCCATAGAGGATGTTATCGCGCACGCTGCGGTGCAGCAGCGAGGTATCCTGGGTGACCATGCCGATGTGATGACGCAGCGAATCCTGAGTAACCTCGCTGATGTCCTGACCATCAATCAGAATGCGGCCGCTGTTGACGTCATAAAAACGTAATAACAGATTCACCAGGGTGGACTTACCGGCGCCGGAGCGTCCCACCAAGCCGATTTTTTCTCCGGCACGGATATGAATATCCAGATCATTAAAGACCTGTCGTTTTTGCTGATCTTCGCCGCCTTCGTAATGAAAGTTCACGTGTTCAAGGCGGATATCACCGTGAGGAACGGCCAGCTTAGCGGCGTCTTCAGTGTCCTGAATCTGCTGCGGATTGGTGAGCGTGTTCATGCCATCGGCAACGGTACCTATGTTCTCAAACAGCGCGCTGATTTCCCACATGATCCACTGCGCCATACCGTTAATGCGCAGCGACAGCGAGATGGCAATGGCGATAGCACCGGCGGTGACACCGTCGTGCATCCACAACCAGATCGACAGCGCAGCAATGGCAAACAGCAGCAGGTAGTTAACCATATTTACAGACAGGTTCAGCCAGGTGACCAGCCGCATCTGCTGATGCACTGTGGTCATAAAGCCCTGCATGGATTCTTTGGCGTATTCGGTTTCACGATCGGTATGGGCGAACAGCTTAACGGTCTGAATATTGGTATAGCTGTCTACCACGCGCCCGGTCATAACCGAACGGGCATCGGCCTGAGCTTCGGCCACGCGTTTGAGTTTTGGTACAAAAATGAGCTGTACGACCACGTACAGGGCCAGCCAGGCAATGACGGGAATAACCAGAATAATGTCTGAACTGGCGATCATCACCAGTACGGAGATGAAATACACCAGAATGTAGACCATCAGGTCCATCAGCTTCATTACGGTCTCGCGCACGGCCAGTGCCGTCTGCATCACCTTGGTGGCCAGCCGTCCGGCAAAGTCGTTCTGGAAGAAGGTCATGCTCTGGTTAAGCAGAAAACGGTGGGCGAACCAGCGGATACGCATCGGGTAATTGCCCAGCAGTGTCTGATGCACAATGGCTGCGTGGAGAAACACTACGGCAGGCATCACAACCAGCAATACAATGGCCATGGTCAGCAGGCGTCCGCCTTCTTCGGCGAATAATGAATCCGGATTTTTACTGGTCAGCCAGTCCACCAGATCACCCATAAAGCCGAACAGCATCACTTCAAGAATGGCCAGGGAAGCTGTCAGGCATGACATCAGCAGCAGAGGCGCTTCTGCACCATGGGTGTAATGGCGGCAAAATGCATACAGCCCTTTCGGCGGCTGTTGCGGATGCTGAGGCGGAAAAGGGCTGATGAGTCGTTCAAAGAATCCGAGCATAAGAAAATTAAGTGCTTTAAAAACAGGCGGCTAACAGTAGCCGGGAATGGCTGCGATTGTAACCGCTATCCGGCTGATTTGATTGTTCTGTCGGTGATATTACTCAGTGGTTTGCACGGCCCTGGCCGGTCTTCGCACTTTACACATCAATACAGGCCGAAGCCTTGATTAATATGACTCATCAGATAGTCTCAACGATCACCTTAGCTGATCGTCATGACAAGGAAAAATCACTGTACTCTCAGTGAAAACAGCCTATCTTTGCGCGCCTGTAAGGGGGGCTGCGAAGAGCGCTGAACCCGTCATGAATAAGTCTGATCGCTATAACAGATTAAGGAGGTAGCGAGCCTAATGGTTGTAAAACCTGAAGATTATTACGATGAAGAAACCTTTGCCCGCCTGAAAGCATTTGCTGACAAGCAGGAAACCCCTTGTCTTGTTGTGGACAAGCAGACCTTTACCCGCCAGCTGGATGAGCTGATGGGCTGCTTCCCATACGCTAAGACCTACTACGCAATTAAAGCCAACCCGATGCCGGAACTGCTCGAAATTCTGCGCGACCGTGGCTGTAACTTTGATGTGGCGTCGCGTTATGAGCTGGATAAAGTGCTGGCTCAGGGTGTAAGCGGGGATCGTATCAGCTTTGGTAACACCATTAAGAAGTCTCGTGATATCCGTTATTTTTACGAGAAAGGCGTACGCCTGTTCGCCACCGACTCAGAAGCGGACCTGCGCAACATTGCCAAAGCGGCACCGGGCGCAAAAGTATTCGTACGCATTCTGACCGAAGGCTCGCAGACTGCTGACTGGCCACTGTCACGTAAATTCGGCTGCCAGTCCGATATGGCGCTGGATCTGTGCATTATGGCACGTGATCTGGGTCTGCAACCGTACGGTATTTCTTTCCACGTGGGTTCTCAGCAGCGTGATATCGGTGCCTGGGACTCTGCGATTGCGAAAGTAAAAGTAATTTTCGAACGTCTGAAAGAAGAAGACGGTATCGAACTGAAGATGATCAACATGGGCGGTGGCTTCCCGGGTAACTACATTACCCGTACCAACGATCTGGAGACTTACTCAGCTGAGATTACCCGTTTCCTGAAAGAAGACTTCGGTGAAGAGCTGCCGGAAATTATTCTGGAGCCAGGTCGTTCACTGGTTGCCAACGCCGGCCTGCTGGCCAGCGAAGTGGTACTGATCAGCCGTAAAGACCGTAATGGCCTGCACCGTTGGGTGTATGTCGACATCGGTAAATTCGGTGGTCTGATCGAAACCATGGACGAAGCCATTAAATACCCGGTTTTTGTTGAAAAACAGGGTGAGGAAGAAGAAGTGATTCTGGCAGGCCCGACCTGTGACAGCGCTGATATTCTGTATGAAGATTACAAATATGAGCTGCCACTGAATCTGGCCAGCGGTGATCGTGTGTACTGGTTCAGCACCGGTGCTTACACCACCACCTACAGTGCTGTGGAGTTTAACGGCTTTCCTCCGTTAGCATCCTACTGCATCTGATTTACATTTTTTCTGCATCTGTTCAGCGCTGCGGCGAAGCCAATATCGCGCTGCAGCAGACAGATGATCGCGAATTCCAGTCGCCCCCGTTCTGACCGGGGGCAGTCCGGCCCGCACCACATCCTCAGATGAAGTAAAAACCGCCGCAATGGCGGTTTTTTATTGCCCGCCGTTTGCTCTGCGCAAACTGAACCATCTCCGGCTTATTGATACAGATGCTTTTTTTGCCCTGACAGAGTCGTTATTCTGCGCTGCATCTGTTATCCGGCGGATATTGTCTGCCCGCCGTATGCACAGACTGTTGATTGCAATTTTTTGCAGGGAGGCTGCCTTTGGCACAGGTATCACTGGAACTGATTATTAATGGGCTGACGATTGCGGCCGGTTCAGCGCTTATCGTTGAGCGGTTTACCGAAATTCTGAAACAGGTGAACGATAAGGTCAGTCAGTATCTGCTGGCCAAAGATGCAGAAAAATCCCGCCAGCAGCGTGATGACGCTGCACAACGTTATCTGCAGTCTCTGGCAGACAAAGCCGGCGAAGAAATTCACGATGATTTCGAGCGCTATGCCTCTGTGCTGTATGTGCCGCTGACGCCAGTCAGTGAACGCAGAGCGGGTTTTAAATTATTCGTTCTGATTGCCCCCGTGCTGCTGGGCATCGGCCTTTCATTCAGTCTGGATCTGCATTTAATGGCGATGTTTCTCGGTGGTGTTCACACCGGCTGGCTGGATACTGTGCTCAGCGGTATTCTCATTGGTGGCGGCAGTCAGCCGGTGCATGTACTGCTGCGTTTTCTCACCACCCGTAAACTCACCGATGAAGAACGTCAGGCGTTGCTGCAATCGGTTGATCCGGCGCAGGAGGTGGCTGGGCAGAAAGCCGTTCCTGTTAGTCTGTTGCCGGGCGATGATACCTTCCGCTGGCTGGATATCAGCTATGAAGGAGGGGTTAAACCGGAAACGCTGGAGAACGTTCACCGCCGCCGTCAGGACCCGGATAAAATCGTAGTGCATCATACTGCGATGAACAGCGATCTGAATTTTGCCGCCATTGTTGATGAGTTTCTGCTGAAAAAGAAATGGCTCACCGGCTATCACTGCGTGATCATGCCGGATGGCAGCATCCGTCCGTTCTGTCGCTGGGACCGCACTGGGAATCACGCCAAAGGACATAACAGCAATACGCTGGGGGTTTCATTTCACGGTAATTTTCATAGCCAGCCGGGGGATGCCTGGTCCAACCATGATGGTCGTTACGGCAATACGGTACCGACCGAAGCTCAGCTGCACGCAGGCGCACGGCTGATCGCACTGTGGCGCTCGCTCTATGCCGATATGCCGGCAGAGGTTAACGATGGTGTGGTGCAGCATGGGCAGCTGGATGGTGCATCAACCGTATGTCCGGGCAACCAGTTCCCATGGCAGGCATTGCTGGATCAGGTAAAGAAATTTGAAGCTAACTGGCAAGCTTCGCCAACAGCACAGGAAAAGCTGGCTTTATTCCGTCGCAAACCCTTCCTGTATGTTGATGCGGATAAGTATCAGGCCATTGAAGCGCCAGTGCCGGTCAATAAAACAGCTGTGACACAGGAGGCCTGATGATGGATGTTTTTGACTCCGCACTGATTATGCTGGCCGGTGCCCTATTCTTTTCTATGTTGATTGAGCGTCTGCTGCAGATCATCAAAGCCGTTTATGATTTTCTGGAAGTTCACTATGGCTGGGGAGAGCACTGGAACCGGCGTGCACTACAACTCAGTGAACAGATTCATCATGCGTTGCAGGGGAATACGGTGGAAAAGGCGTTGGGTCAGGCGGCTAAACATTATCTGAAAGACGACTATCCGGGACTGGATGGCGTCAAAGCGGTATCGGCTGATGCGTTGCGCAGTCTGGCGGTCAAAGCCGTGTGTAAAATTCTGGCGGTTACTCTGGGGGTTGTCATTGCTCTGCTGTTGGGGCTGGATATGTTTGCTCTGATCGAAGAGCTTAATAAAGCGGCTTTAGCCGATGCGGAACTGACGACTGTGCAGAAATATTTTTCTGCTCAATATATTCCGGGCTGGCTGGGTCAGGTGGTCAGCGGTATTGCCATTGGTATTGGCAGTGGCCCGGTGCATAAACTTATTTCAGCACTGGAGCGCAGCCGGCAGCAGCGCAAAGATACCTGATAGATATCTGATCAAAATCAGACAGTAGGCTATCTGGTTTAACGTTCAGACACTGCGTACGTCAGAGTACGCAGTGGGCAGCCCGGGGCAGAAAACTGAGCAAAAAGCTGCGCAGAAATCCGGGCAGAAACAAAACAGCGGATTTCTATTCTTCCCCCATATTTTCCACCACATAATCAATAAAGGTGCGTACCTTGGCCGACATGTGTTTGCGGCTTGGGTAAATCAGGTAAATATCAATCGGACTGCGCTGAAAATCCGGAAACAATTCCACCAGTTGTCCACGTTCAAATTCGTCACTGAACAGAAATCCCGGCATGCGCGCAATGCCATGACCAGCAAGACATAATGCCAGCTCCATTTCCGATGTGTTCACCGCCACGCGGCTGTTTACCTCGACATTAATTTCCATTCCATACTGATTTTTATATGGCCACTGGCGCGGATTTTTCAGATAGCTGTAGGTAATGCACTGATGATTGATCAGTTCATCCGGATGCTGTGGCGTGCCGTACTTCTGCAGATACGCCGGTGACGCCAGGGTGATGGCGCGGGACGACATGACTTTACGGCTGATCAGGCTGGAGTCTTCCAGTTGTGGCGTAGCGCGAACCACCACGTCAAACCCTTCGGCAATCAGCTCCACTTTGCGGTTGTTCAGGTCGAGGTCGAGATCCACCTCGGGATAGAGGTCGAGAAAGCCGGAAAAAATATCCTGCATACGCACGACTGCCAGACTGGACGGGCAGCTGATGCGCAGAGTGCCGGTAGGGCGCAGCTGGTGGCCGAGCAGGGCATTCTGTACCTGATTGGCGTCGGCGATGATCTGCTGGCACTGCTGATAATAGAGCTGGCCATCGGTGGTCAGATGCAGCGAACGGGTGGTGCGGTTGATCAGGCGTACGCCCAGACGCTCTTCCAGGCGGTTGATCTCTTTGCTGATGTAGGACGTGGAGTGCCCGGTAACATCCGCGGCTTTGGTAAAGCTGCCGGCATCGATCACCGTGGTAAAGATCACCATACCGTCCAGCAGCTGAGGATTGTAGGCCATGGATGCCTCGCATAGAGTGTGTGGTTGTATGTGGTCGTGTGCGGTCGAGTTAAGTGTGTGTAGCACAGGATAATGACTTATTCAGAGTCAAATGGAAACAATCATTCCATATTTGCCTTATTAATCTTTATCGGTGGCTAATATAAAGTGATCAGCAAGTTAGATAACCCGCTTCGAGGACTGATCATGAAAGTTATTGCTTTTGCCGCAACCAATACCAAAGCTTCTATTAACAAACAGCTGGTAACCCATGCCACCAACCTGCTGGCCGCCAACACAGGTGCTGAAATTGAACTGCTGGATCTGAACGATTTTGAAATGCCGATCTACAGCATCGACCGTGAAGTTGCCAACGGCATTCCTGAGCCAGCCAAAGCCTTTTACAACAAAATTGGCGAAGCGGATGCGGTGGTGATTTCTTTCGGTGAGTTCAACGGTAACTACAGCGTGGCCTACAAAAACGTCTTCGACTGGGCATCCCGTATCAGCAAAGAAGTGTATCAGGGTAAGCCAGCCGTTCTGCTGGGCACCTCACCTGGCCCTGGCGGTGCACAGAGCGTGCTGTCCATTGCTGAAGGTTCTGCGCCTTTCTTCGCCATGGAAGTGAAAGCCAAACTGTCTGTGCCGTCTTTCAATGACAACTTCGATACTGAGAAGGGTGAACTGAAAAACCCTGAGCTGGCAGCCAAGCTGAAAGAAGCACTGGCCACGCTCGCAGAGTAAATCGCGCTGAGTCAGTCTGACGGAATATGAACAGCTGAATAAGACGGCTGCTTAAAGAAGTCTGAAAAATCCCGCTGCGGCAAATGCCGTTGCGGGATTTTTTTATTGCCGTTGTTTCGGCTTGCTCTGGCCGCTAATGACCGGCAGCAGTCTCTGTCATGTTACAGCGGGCGTTCAAGTACGGCGACAAACATGGTATCGCTGTCCTGTTGTGGTGCTCCGTGCAATGACTGGCGCAGCAGATGGAATCCCTGTTGCTGCACAAACTGCCCGACGATGGCTTCGTTCTCTTCGATGGCCCAGCTGCAGGTGGCGTAAACCAGAGTGCCCCCGGGTTTCACCGATTGTGCTGCCAGACTCAGCAGACGCTGCTGCAGTTCATTCAGCTCTGCCGTGTCATCGGCATTAAAGCGCCAGCGGGCATCCGGGTTGCGGCGCCAGGTACCGGAAGAGGTGCAGGGCGCATCCACCAGAACTTTATCGAAACCGCCCTGACGTTCAATTTCTTTCGGCAGACGCAGTGCCTGCTGACCGTCCCAGACAAATGTACGCACGTTGTTGGCGCCAGCGCGTTTTACCCGTCGTTTCAGTTCATTCAGTTTGTACTGATGCAGGTCGGTGGCGACCAGCGCACCTTTGTTGTTCATGCGACTGGCCAGCGCCAGCGTTTTGCCACCGGCACCGGCGCAGGCATCCCAGATTTTATCGCCCGGTTGAGCGTTCAGCGCTGCCGCAATCTGTTGGCTGGCGAGGTCCTGAATTTCCAGCTGTCCGCTTTTATACAGTTCGCTGCCCTGAATATTCTTACCACCGCGGGCGGCCAGCTGCCCGTGATCGCTGGAGACATTAATCTCCTCATCCCGCAGCGTATGGATGATCTGCTGCAGATAGTCGTCAGTGACCTGGCCGTTGTCGCTGGCCGTGTCCGGCATCTGCAATGGGTTGGTGCGCAGCCACAGTGGCGGCTGCTGATTCTGCAGTGCACAGAAGGCCTGCAGTTCATCCTGGCTCCAGCCGCTTTTCTGTGCCCGTTGCTGCAGGGCATCGGCCCACAGTGGGCGCAGACCCTGCCATAGCAGACCACAGGCCGACAGTGGTGCCTGTTTCGCCTGATGAGCAAAGCTCTGCAGGGATTTACCACGCAGCTCGTGGTCTTTCTGCTGGCGGGCGAAGCCCCAGGACTGGCCGCTGACGCGTTCAATCCAGCTCCAGAATGTCAGTGGCTGCAAATGGTTGAGACGACCGCTGTTCCAGCTGTCATCCCACTCCAGCCATTCCGCCGCGCTCATGCTATCCGGCATACGCCCGATGAATCTGTCTTCCAGTACACACACCAGCTGCTGATAGCGCACGCCTTCCAGCATGGTCTGAGTAATTTTCTGGGCCGGCCAGCGTTCATCCGTTGCCATGCTGCGCATCTGCCCGCGTAACCAGCGGTCGAGCGCAGTGTACGGTGGCTGCTGCAGCCACTGTTCCCACAGTGTCAGCAACGGGTTGCGGGCCTGATTATGGCCCGGACGGCTGCCGGATTTGTGCGAGGATCTGTTGCTGGTTTTGCTGCTGGTTTTGCTGCTGTTTTTGCTGCGACGGTTACCATTGGCGGGTTTTTTCGGGGGCATGGGCGGACTCTGATGATATCGAGTGGGTGGGAGGGAAGGTCAGGCCGCGCATTCTAACGATTACCGGCCCGCGAATAAAAAGATTTCTGTCATAAATAGACCCGGTCAGGGGCAGAAATACTGTGTCATATTTTTCCCGTGGCCGCCTGCGTATGCCACACAGCAGTTACCTGATGTTAACCGGCAGGCATACAATCCGGAGCTCTTATGACTGAACACAATAATAAAACCCAGTCTGTTGTTATTAAACCCCGGCGCATGGCCTTCGATACCCGTGCTCCCATGCGCAAATATACCTTTGGTGATAATGCCCTGATCAGCACGTTTTTTTACGCGCTGTCGGCTATGTTTCCCGACGGTGAACGCTTTTTTATTCACTCCGTGCGTAACTTCCAGAAAGAAATCGATGATCCGGTGCTGCAGGCTCAGATCAAAGGTTTTATCGGTCAGGAAGCACACCACGGTCATTCCCATGAAGGACTGAACCAGAACATCGAAGCCATGGGCTTTCCGATGAGCGGGCTGGTGACGCATATGCAGAAACGGGTGGAGTTTCTCAAACGCAGTTTTGGCCCGGCACGTCAGCTGGCTTTGACCGCTGCGATGGAGCATTTCACCGCAGCACTGGCTGAGTATCTGCTGAAATACCCGGAAATTCTTGATGATGCCGACGACACCATCCGTAAGATGCTGATCTGGCACGCGGTGGAAGAAATCGAGCATAAATCCGTAGCGTTCGATGTTTACCGTCAGAAGGTGAACAACGAATTTATGCGTAAGCGGGTGATGGTGATTGCCATGGCTTCGCTGTTTGTCCGGATCGGTTATTACCAGTTCCGCCTGTTGAAAGCGGATGGCCACTTCCCGTCATGGAAAGAATGGCGCGGGGCTTTCAGCTTCTTCTGGGGCAGGAAAGGCATTCTGCGTGAGAATATGCGCTCGTTGCGGCAGTACTTCCGCACGGGCTTTCACCCCTCAGATATCAACCAGCAGGACTTAATCGACCACTGGCAGGAGCGTCATCCGGACGTCGCCGCCTTGCAGACCAACTGACCAACGCGCTGCAGACTGACAGTCTGGTCTGACGTTCAGCCCCCGTTGCCAGGGCCGCAGGGGCTTCCTGCAATTATTGCCGCAGGGGCTTCCTGCGATTATTGCCACAGGGGCTTCCTGCAATTTTTGCCTGAGTACCTTTCTTCACCGGTGTCATTGGGCGGGCTTCTGCCATTTATGCCCACAGTTACGCCCACCGTCTTTGCGGTTGGCCGGAACCTCCGCGCCGATCATCTTTCATACCTTCACACCGGTTACGCTTAAGCTTTGCTATCCGCTGATCGCTGACTTCCGTCAGCTGACCCTTGTAATTGCCTCAAGCGGCCATATATCAGAAACCACAATCAATGAGTGTGTTGGTGAAACCACTCACTCTGAAGACAACCTGGAGTTGCCTGTGCCTTTTCTACTGATTTTTATCATTGTCCCCGTGATTGAGCTGGCTGTGCTGATCAAGGTGGGCTCTTACATCGGCGTACTGTGGACTGTTGCGCTGATTCTTCTGACTGCGTTTATCGGCGTTGGCCTGCTGCGGGTGCAGGGGCTGGCGACCCTGATGCGCGCCAGTCAGCGTATGCAGGACGGTCAGTTGCCAGCCCGTGAGCTGGCCGAAGGTTTTCTGCTGGCCCTGGCCGGCGCGCTGTTACTGACGCCTGGCTTTGTGACCGATGCTTTTGGCTTTGCTCTGTTAGTGCCTGGTGTACGGGGAGCTATGGCTGGTTCGGTGATGAATATGCTGAAAGTAAGAGCGGTGGGCGGCATGCACCAGACCTTCCGTCAGCCAGAGCGCGAAGTACATCCGCAGCGTGACAGTGAGATTCCGCATCATCCTCACCGTCCGGAAGTGATTGACGGTGAGTACAAGCGCGAAGACTGATTTGCGCCAAAAGCGAAATTTTTTCACTTTGGGGTGTTGAAATCTGTTGGCTTCACCCCCAGTAAGCGAAACACAAGAGATTTGGAGCTGCTGATATGAGTCTGCCGCTCCGCTTAACAGCAAACATACAATATTGCTTTAACCATTGGAGATAACCTCAGATGAAAATCCGTCCTTTACACGATCGCGTCGTTGTTCGTCGCAAGGAAGAAGAGCAAACCACAGCTGGCGGTATCCTGCTGCCAGGTTCCGCGGCTGAAAAACCTAATCAGGGCGAAGTGGTTGCCGTCGGTACGGGTCGTATTTCCAACAATGGCGAAGTTCAGCCTATGTCTGTGAAAGTCGGTGACACCGTTATGTTCGGCAAATACTCCGGTTCCAACACCATCGAAATCGACGGTGAAGAACTGCTGATCCTGAACGAAAGCGAAATCTACGGCGTACTGGAAGCCTGATCCGGCAACCATACTGACTAACAACTGATTCAAGATTTAAAGGAAAGATAAGATGGCTGCTAAAGAAGTTAAATTTGGCAACGACGCCCGCGTAAAAATGCTGGCTGGCGTTAACGTACTGGCAAACGCAGTAAAAGTTACTCTGGGTCCAAAAGGCCGTAACGTGGTACTGGAGAAATCCTTCGGTGCTCCAACCATCACCAAAGATGGTGTTTCTGTAGCGAAAGAAATCGAACTGGAAGACAAGTTCGAGAACATGGGCGCGCAGATGGTTAAAGAAGTTGCCTCCCAGGCTAACGACCAGGCTGGTGACGGTACTACCACTGCAACTGTTCTGGCTCAGGCGATTGTTAACGAAGGTCTGAAAGCCGTTGCTGCTGGCATGAACCCAATGGACCTGAAGCGCGGTATCGACAAAGCTACTGCAGCAGTTGTTGAACAGCTGAAAGCACAGGCCAAGCCATGTGAAGACACCAAAGCTATTGCTCAGGTAGGTACTATCTCTGCTAACTCTGATGAGACTGTAGGTAACCTGATCGCTGAAGCGATGGAAAAGGTTGGTAAAGAAGGCGTGATCACCGTTGAAGAAGCGAAAGGCTTCGCCGACGAACTGGAAGTGGTTGAAGGTATGCAGTTCGACCGCGGTTACCTGTCTCCTTACTTCGTAACCAACCAGGAAAAAATGACTGCAGAGCTGGATAACCCGCTGCTGCTGCTGGTCGACAAAAAAGTCGACAACCTGCAGGAACTGATTCCGGTACTGGAAAATGTCGCTAAATCCGGCCGTCCACTGCTGATCATCGCTGAAGACGTTGAAGGTCAGGCTCTGGCAACTCTGGTTGTGAACAACCTGCGCGGTACGTTCAAAGTCGCTGCTGTTAAAGCTCCTGGCTTCGGTGACCGTCGTAAAGCCATGCTGCAGGACATCGCTGTTCTGACTGGTGCTCAGGTTATTTCTGAAGAAGTAGGTATGTCTCTGGAGACTACTACTCTGGATATGCTGGGCAACGCCAGCAAAGTTGTAATCAGCAAAGAAAACACTGTAATCGTTGACGGTGCTGGCTCTCAGGACGACGTGAAAACCCGCGTTGATCAGATCCGTGCTGAAATCGCTAACTCTACTTCTGACTACGACAAAGAAAAACTGCAGGAACGTGTGGCCAAACTGGCTGGCGGTGTTGCAGTGATCAAAGTCGGTGCTGGTTCCGAAGTTGAAATGAAAGAGAAAAAAGACCGCGTTGAAGACGCGCTGAACGCTACCCGTGCTGCGGTAGAAGAAGGCGTTGTTGCTGGTGGTGGTGTTGCTCTGGTTCGCGCTCTGTCTCAGGTTACTGTTGAAGGTGACAACGAAGATCAGAACGTGGGTATCGCTCTGGCACTGCGCGCTATGGAAGCGCCTATCCGTCAGATCGCTTACAACGCCGGTGCCGAAGGCTCCGTTGTGGTTGATAAAGTAAAAGCCGGTGAAGGCGCGTTCGGTTACAACGCTGCGACTGGTGAATACGGTGACATGATTGCTCAGGGTATTCTGGATCCTGCCAAGGTGACCCGTTCATCCCTGCAGGCTGCAGCGTCTATCGCTGGTCTGATGATCACTACCGAAGCCATGGTTGCTGAACTCCCTAAGGAAGAAGCACCAATGCCTGATATGGGTGGCATGGGCGGTATGGGTGGCATGGGCGGCATGATGTAATCATCCCCCGGCTACTTAATACGCTGAAAAAACCGGCCTTTATGGCCGGTTTTTTTATGCCTGTAGCACACGACTTCTCGCATATCTTCAGTCATATGCCTTAGCTGTATCGTCGTTCTTTTTGCCCGGAGTAGCAATAAAGTCTCAATTCTTATTTGATAATCATTTGCATTTGAGTAATATGTCGGCAACTGCAAATGATAACCAATATTATTAAGGAGAGAAGCATGAAGCCTATTCACCACCTTCTGTTTCTGGTGATTGCCGGAAACTTTACTCTGCTGGCAGCCCGGCCAGCGCTGGCCGACAATGATGAAAAAGCACTGGATAACGTGGTCACTACGGCCACCCTGAGTGCCCGTTCATCTGCGGATGTCCCGGCATTTACGACCGTAGTCACTGCCGACGATATCGCCAAAACCTCGGTTAACAGTCTGCCGGATCTGCTGCGTAACACAGTCGGCGTGAACAACCTGAGTAACGCCGCTGGCCGTGATGAACTGCAGATCCGGGGTCTTGGTGGTGAATACACGCTGGTGCTGGTGAATGGTAAGCGGGTGTCGTCCGGCGGTGCTTTCGCCAAAGGCAGCGATGCCGACTTAAGCTCCTTCCCGCTGAACAATATCGAGCGTGTTGAAGTGATCCGCGGGCCGATGGCAGCGATTTACGGCTCTGATGCCATCGGCGGGGTGGTGAATATTATTACCAAAGCGCCGACCGACGGGTTCTCCGGCTCGGTTACCGGCGAGTACCGTGATGTTGTTTCCGGTGATGGTGGTGACCAGTTCCGCGTCAGTGGCAACCTTTCCGGCAAGATGACCGATAAAGTGGGGTTTGATGTGACGGTGGAGCGTCTGCAGCGCGATGCCTGGTTTTCCGATGACGATGCCGAGTCGGCGGACGAAGCGCCGCTGATGGAAGAAAAAGACACCACCAATCTGCGCTCAACCCTGATGCTGGAGCTGACGGATAACCAAAAACTGGATATGGATTTTGGTTACGTTAAAGACGACCGCCCTTACGGTATTTACAGCAGTGATGGTGCTGTACGGGCACAAAAGCTGAATCGTGTGGACCTGGCGCTGACTCATACCGGTAACTGGGGCTGGGGTTCGACTTCGGCTTATATCAAGCGTGAAAACAGCCGCGTGGATGATTACAACACCAGTTATAACGTTGTGCAGCACAATACTCAGGAGCAGAACACCTACGCCAAGTTTTATGCCTCCCTTGCTTCTGACTGGAATAATCTGGTGGCCGGGGTGGACTACCGCCATCAGGACCTGAGCGACGATGTGAATTACACAGAATCCGGCGGTTATTCTATCGATCAGCTGGCAGCGTTTGCGCAGGACGATGTTTCTTTTGGTGATTTCACCCTGTCGCTGGGTGGCCGTCTGGATAATCACGAAGTGTTCGGTAATCACTTCTCTCCAAAAATTTACGCCCTGTACCACGTGACAGATTCGATCACAGTGAAAGGTGGCGTCAGCAAAGCCTTCAAAGCACCAGACGGCCGTGAGCTGAGCCCGGAATATCACGAAATCAGCTGCCATGGTGGCTGTTATATTCCCGGTAACCCTGATCTCGACCCGGAAACCAGTACCAGTTACGAAGCTGGTGTTGAAGTTCGCCAGGCCTCCTGGGATCTGACCGCCTCCGTATTTAAAAACAACGTAAAAGACCAGATTCAGCGTCTTCTGCTTGGGAGTGGTACGGCTGCTGACCCTTACGACGCTTCCTGGATTAACATCGATAAAGTCGAAACCAGGGGTTATGAACTGGCGGCGTCTGCAGACGTTATGCGCAGTTTATCTGTGTCCGGAAACTATACCCGTCTGATCGCCAAAGACGGCGACGATGCCTATGTCGAAGACCGCCCGCAACATCAGGCCAACCTCAGTGTTGACTGGCGTGCGACAGATGCGCTGACCGCGACAGTAACCACTAACTATATTGCCGGCATGCAAAGCAGCGCCTGGACAGGCAGTGCTACACAAACGGGTAGTCTGCCCAGCTATTTTCATACGGATCTTGGCGTCACCTCTGTGCTCAACAGCGCCTTTACGTTGCGTGGAGGCGTGAAAAACATAGGCGATTCGCGTACCGATAAAATGGAGAAGGGTGCACTCACCTATTCCACCAATGAGCTGGGCCGTAACTACTACATCAGCGGTACTTACAGCTTCTGAGTCACCTTCCTGGCCGCTGTTCAGGCCCGGCTCTGGTGTTGGTTAAGGAGTTGGTTCGGGGAATGGCAGAGGCGGGGGTGGAAAGCAGCAAATATAACAATTGCCTTTGATAATCATTTGCATTTATGTATAATGACGGCTTCTTTTATGCGCGGATGCAGCTGCCTGTATATGGCACAGCTGTGTCCCGGATTAAACCACGCCAGTATCTGGCTTATGCCACGTCTGTGTTTTTGCGGAGGATAAAATGGCTGCACTGTTTTTGATAATGACGCTGCTGGGTTGTGTTCTGCTGTATCTGAGTCATCCCAATCAACGTTGGCTTGCAAGACCGTTACCGGTTATCGGTGGGCGCTGGTCAGGACTGGTACTGGTGATCACCGGGTTGCTGGTGGCCATCAGCTACCTGCCGGTAAATGCTGCCTTGTTTGCCTGGCTGGTTATGATGATGCTGGTGATTGGTCTGCTGCCATTTGCTTTTCTGTTAAAGCCGGATGCCGGAGATCACACTGGTGGCCGCTGATCAGAACACAGTAAACAAGGCTCCAGTGCTGAACAGTGATGGGAAGGCAGTAGTGCGGGATAAGTTACAGCCTGACTGGTGGCGCAAAATTTTTGCCGGCACTGTGCTGGGGGGCGCTACGGCTTATGGTCTGGTGGGTATTTTTGCCTGGGCCGGTCCGGGTGGTATCAGCGCCACGGACAAAGTGCAGTTCAATATGTGGATGGCGGCACTGCTGTGGCTGCTGATTTTCTCTTTCACTTTCTTATTTCGCAGCGGAAATCAGGCGCTTATTTGGCTGGGGGGCTGCGCTGCAATAAGTCAGCTGCTGTTGTTTGTTGTGCGCGGAGCCCTGTTATGAAAATCCGCAGCGATATTATCCGTGTGTACAAAACACCGCACACCTGGGTAGGGATTACCTCCGGGCTGCTGTTATTTATCGGTTTCTTTGCCGGCGCGCTGACCATGTTTAAGCAGCCTGTTGATGCCTGGGTCAGCCCGCCGCAGCAAAAACTCAATCAGGTCAGTACGGCGCAGCTGGATCTGTTAGTACCTCAGGTGCTGACGCAGCATCCGGAGGCCGGGCGTGGTTTCTCACTGTATTTAACCGATGACGCACAGGTGTCGGCCCCTATGGTCTGGGAAAAGCCGGAAGAGGGCGGTGGTCGTGGACATCACCGTCTCGATCTGGATGCTGACATCTGGCAGGCGACTCTGAATACAGACAATACATTGATTGCTGAGCCGGTTCAGCCGTCTAAGCTCGGTGACTTAATCGATATGCTGCACCGCACCGCCGGATTTCCTGATCCGCATTGGGGTACATACTTAATGGGCATTGCCGGTGCTCTGTATTTTGTTGCGCTGATTTCCGGGCTGATTATTCTATTGCCGTCTTTGGTAAAAGATTTCTTTATCGTTCGCGCGGGAAAAAATCGTAAACGTTTCTGGCTTGATGCCCATAATGTGATTGGTATTACCAGCCTGCCATTTCATTTATTAATTGCTCTGACCGTCGTGGTGTTTGCCTTTCATGACGAACTTTATGCCGGGCTGCAGGAAGTCGTTTATCAGGAGCAGCCAATGTTCGGTGGTAATGCCGCCAGGGCGCGTGGTGGTTCCGGTAATACACCGCTGAATGCACAGGAAAAAACGCTGGCTGCGCCGTCTTTGCTGATTGCTAATATTCATGCAAAGGCACCGGAATACCAACTCACTCAGCTGCGTTATATGGGGCTGGATGGTCCGCGGGCGGCGGTCAGGGCGTACATATACCATCCGGATTATCTGGTGCGCGGGCCGGTAACCGCTTACCTTACACTGGACCCTTATTCCGGCGAAGTGACTTCGGATAATTATATGCCGGGTAAGGGTACGCCCTGGGCAGAAACTGTGATGCATTTCTTTGCCCTGCATTTTGGCAGTTATGGTGGAACACCGGTACGCTGGGTGTATTTTCTGCTGGGTTTAAGCGGTGCGTTTCTGTTCTATTCCGGTAATCTTCTGTGGGTAGAAAGCCGCCGTAAAAAGCAGAAACGTGATCAGCCGCAAGTACAGCAGCCAATGAATACCCGGTTAATGGCATCCGCTACAGTCGGCATCGCATTGGGCAGTATGGCTGGAGTCGCTGCTGCTATGCTGGCAGGCAAGTGGTCGATTGCTTTTAATTACCATAACACCAATGCGCTGTATCCGCAGGTGTATTACTGTGTCTTTCTTGCTTATGTTGTCTGGGCGTTCTGGCGTGGTGCTGCCAGGGCGTCGGTGCCATTATTGACTGTGTGTGCAGGATTAACGGCTGCAATTCCCTTCAGCAGTCTGCTGGCGCTGCTTGCCCCGTTAACCGGAATAAATAACGGACTGTGGATTAATACCGACACGGCCAGCCTGGCCGTTGATGCTACTGCTTTTGTGCTGGCGCTGATGCTCTGGTTTGCTGCCCGGCGCACAGCAAAGCGCCTTCAGTCTGCGAACAGGGATACTGTCTGGACAACCGCAGATAATGAACAGACATCACCCGCGGCGCTTACAGAAACGGCTGCCGCTAAAGGCTGACGCATAAATGACGGATGCCCAGACAGCGGATCAGTTTCGGGTCAGCTCAAAACGATTGAGAAAGTGGTCAAGTATATAAGCTGTAATAAGCACCAGAGTAACTGCCACAATTACCGACGTGAAACGGTAAATAGCCGAATACAGCATGTCGCCGTGGGGTGACAGATATTGGCCGAATAAAATACCCAACGTGGTCAGCGCGCCAAAGCCAACAGCGGATCCACTGCGCTCCAGCAGGTGCAGTTTGGCGGCGATTAATACGGTAATAAACATGGCCACTACAACCAGCGCCAGATGCTCAATTAAATCATTCAGTAACAACTGCACAGTAATGCCCAGCGCACAGCCATAGGCTACCCCTTTGCTGCGGTTAATCGCACTTGTAATGGAGCCCTGATAGGTCATCGGGAACAGAATCAGAATGGTGGCTACCTGAGCAGAAAGAGAATCCCGTAAATCAAAGATCTGGAATATTATGTAGGATAAAGTTGCCAATATAGCACCCAGCACCGTGCGATGATTGATCTGCGATGGTGTCAGTGGAGGCCTTGGCGGCATGTTCGGCGTTTCATGTTCCGGGATTAACCAATACAGAATCACACCACTGAATACTGAAATAAGACTGGCCAGTACGGTGGCAATCATCATGTCATTTATACTGGTGTCGGTATAGCTGCCAAAATGCAGTACGGTGGATACGGTTACCAGACCTGAGGCTCCGAGCATAAAGTAAGGCGTACTGGCCATCAGGCGGAAGTGAAAAGCAAAGACAAAAAATACCGCGATAATCATCAGTGTTGGATATGGATCAAACAGAACCTTTAACAGCCATATTTCGACCACGTTCAATAAGCTGGCAACGATGAATTCAACCGATATGTTGCGTGTAAACATGGGCACCATGCCCAGCAGCAGCATGGGAAAGACGGCAAAGAAAATGCCGTACGGCCAGTCCATGATTTTACAGATTGAAAAACCTATGCAGCTGCCAAGCGCAATGCGCAGCAGGCGGCGCTGCTCAAACGGTGTGAGATTAGTTTCCATATTCAGAAGCGGCCGCAGACTTAATAGATATAACGCAGCAGACTGATAATGTGCATCTGCAGGCTGCCAATCATTTTCATAATACTGCTGTCACTGGCGGCCAGCATTACCGTTGCGCGGGAACCGGTGACCAGAGTATCCGGCACTTTGGTTTCTTCCATATCAAGATACACACGGACGCGTTGAGCATCCCGCACCCAGCGGTCACTGTCATCAGGGTGTGCCAGTAAACCATCAGCCTGCAGCTGGCCCTGAGCAACACCAAGGTCGCGTCCGGTTAATTGTGCTGCAAATACTTCACCAGGAATGGCATCAAATACCACCCAGGCTTTTACATCATGATCAACGTGGCTGAGACTTTTTTCACGAAAGTCAGCGGTAATACGTTCGTGCCCGATAGTAACCAGCGACATCAGCGGCTGATTGGCGCTGGCCTGCACGCCTGGCATTAATTGCAGGTTGGAAATAACACCATCTTCCGGCGCGATAATCTCGGTACGGGACAGGTTTAACTGCGCCTGTTTTACCTCATTCACTGCCATGCGTACACGCAGGTTCTGCTCACCGGCATCACCAAGATTTACTTCAGCGGCATTACGGTTTTCGATGGCGGCATTCAGTCGGGCTTTGGCAGCCTGTGCCTGAGTCTGTGCCTGATCAATTTCCTGCTGGCTAACCATGTTGCGTTCCACCAGAGAGCGGATACGGTTCAGTTCGCGGATTGCTTCTTTTTCATTGACCTGGGCTTCGGCGACATTCGCTTCAGCCTGCGCCAGCTGAGCTTTTAATGTGGCGTTGGTCTGGTTTACTTCGCGCAGTGCCAGTTCGGATTTCTCTAATGCCAGTTCATAATCCCGCGGATCAATACGGAACAGAACATCGCCGGCATGTACCAGCTGGTTATTTTCGACGATGACTTCCGTTACTTCGCCGGATACCCGCGGGGCGATGGCTACTACCGGCCGATAGAGCATGGAGTACGAACTCATCGGTGTGGTCATGTCGGTGACAAGAATGTAAATCAGAATCAGCAGAAACAGAATGCCTGCGCGCTTCATCCAACGGTTAAAGTGTAAATCGGTCGTCATTTTTTAATTGCCTGCGTACTGTGTTGCGCGTTGTCGATAATCTGGTTCAGGCATTCGTGTAATACCTGACGTTGTTCACGGGAGAGCCCGTTGAGTAATTGCTGCCTGCCTTTTTTCGCCATGCTTTCTACATCGCTGAGAATCTGCCGGCCTTTTTCGGTCAGCCACAGAGTGCGCCGTCTGGCATCCTCTGCACATTGGCGGCGTTCGATCAGTCCGGATTCTTCCAGGTGCTGCAGTGTGCGTACCATAGAGGGCTGCTCGATGCCGATATCCGAAGCCAGTTCACTCTGACTGCAGCCTTCATTCAGACGGCCGAGATGGAGCAGGGCAATCCAGCGTGATTGGGTCAGCCCCAGTTCTTCCATATAGAAGTCGACGGTATGACGCCAGTTGAATGCGGCGCGGGCCAGCAGCCAGCCCAGGTTCTGTTCCATTTAAGGTTCCCGGCAGGAGGGTTATTTAGTTAGCATGCTAAGTAATTTAGCATATAGTTAGCATGCTAAGCAATTATGTCGCACGCTAAACCGCTGGCAAAAGAATGACAGCAGGAGAGAAAGTCAAAAGGGATAACAAGAAACAGAAACTCATAGCAGCAGGCGTCTGCTCAGCGCTGAGCGGCTGACGGTTTAAATCCGTTCAGCCAGCTGCTTTAGTATCTGTTCAAAGGCGCTGAGGTCGGTGTAACGCTGTTCCGGTGGGGCGTCGCAGGTAATAAAAATGCCGTTGGCCAGATAAATACCGCCTTCCAGCATCAGGTTATCGTGCAGGCCGAAGTTCTCGATGGTCAGGCCATCGCGGTCGGTGAGGTGAGCATCGCTGTCTTCTGGCATAGCGCCATGGCCAGAGTGCTGCCAGCTGCGCTCAGTAAATGGCGTTGATACATTGCTGTAGCCGGCCAGAACTTTTCCCAGGCCACGGGCCAGCCCCAGTTCGTAAACGGTGCCGGCATCGGCGCTGGGGCCGCGAAAGGGGGTCAGGTTGGCAATGATAATATCGGCCTGGTGAATCAGGGCTTCGTTTTCCCGGCTGATGGCAAACGCCAGAGATTCATCATCAGCAACGCTGATTTCACTGTCGATCGGAAACAGCCCGTCAAAACCATACTGCTGGCACAAATGCTTTTTCGCCGCTCCGGCTGCGTGGGGATCGGGCAGAAAAACGTCCGGTCCGGCGAGGTAAATCTTTTTCATGGCCATGGGTTTCCTCAGTCTGAAAAAGCTGTCAGCGGATGCGGCTGATCAGTCAATTCTTTCCACCGCAATCTCCTGATACACAGGCAATACCGGCGGGCCGAACTGATTATACACAGCCACGTCTGTGGCATCGCGTCCATAGCCGACCACCACGTAACCGCCGGGCAGATTTGCCTGGGTGGCATCGAAGGTGTACCAGCGTCCGCCAACATAGGCTTCAAACCAGGCGTGCATATCCATCGGTTGCAGATTATGCAGATAGCCTACCACCAGACGGGCAGGAATGCTGATGCTGCGGCACAGGGCAATGCCAAGATGGGCAAGGTCGCGGCATACGCCGGACTGACGCTGGTGCACTTCCACCGCCGAGACAGGTACATCACTGGTGCCAGGTGCATAAAGAATATTGGCTTTCAGCCAGTTTTCGATGGCTTTGACCTGATCGTAGCCAGGCAGTTGTCCGGCGACGATGTCGGTGGCCATATCGCAGAAACGGTCCGATTCGCAGTAACGGCTGGGCAATAGATAACCCAGTACGTCCTGAGGCAGATTGGCGATATCGGTAAAGGGTGCTCCCGGCGCTGAGTCCATCTGCTCTGCGGTTTCCGTCTCTGCCGATGTATAAATGGAAAACGGCCCGGGCGGGGTGACCAGTCGCTGACACAGGTTGCCAAAGCCATCGGCGAATTCAAACACCGGAATGTTCGGCTCAAGGCGGTATTCTTTTTTCGCTACCCACTGCTGGGCGCCGCTGCGCAGGCGCAACATAAGAATAAACGGGGTCGGAATGCTGATATCAAATTTCATCTGGCAGCGTGTGCGCAGCCGCATAACATAACTCCTGTTCTGTTGTCTGTGGCGAATGGCTGATGAGAGTTTCTGAACTCAGCACCTGTTGTCAGTATCCGTGGCTGTGAGTTCCGCTGATATCGTAATTGCTTAATATGACATGCGTGTGGGCTGTTCTGACTGCGCTGCGCGCACAAAAAAAGCCGCAACAGCGGCTTTTTGGTGGAGCAGATCAGCGCACAGATCAGTGCGACTGCAGCAGGGTCAGATACTGAGGATCAACATCGCCGGCGACATAGGCCAGACCCAGTTTGTTCAGATAATCCATGCGGTCGCATTTTAACGGGTTCAGTTCCGGCATCTGCTGTCCCAGTTCTTTGTACAGCTCTTTCAGCCACAGCAGATAAATATTGCCTGGTTCCATCAGCAGTGCTGCACCACCGGCATCGGTGATGACCAGCTTGTTCAGCTCTTCCGGCAGTTCCAGTTTAAACACCACAGGTGTTTCTTCCTGCTGCATGTAGAGAGTGCGGGTATGGGCTTTCTGGTTAGCCCAGAAATACGCCAGCTCTTTACTCTGGGTGACGAACAGCGGGTCCTGCTGATCGCTGGCTTCGTGACCAATGGTTCCCAGGGTTTTCATCTGACGTTGCAGCAGTTCGGCATCCCCCGAGCCTTTCAGACCAGAGGTTTTGATGGCTTCGACCAGTCCGGATGCTGTGCCGTGATACCAGATATTCGAGGTCGCAAAGCCGTCGGCGGAAATCAGGTCTGCTGCGTCTTTGAGAAAATCGGGGGTGGTAAATTCTTTCATGGGGTCTGTTCCGGTATGTGCCGGCCGCAACATAGGTCCGGCCGGGCATTCTGCTTATAGTGTTTTTGCTGGTCTGCTTTTCAGCAGTCGCATTGTACCAGCTGAACGCGGTTTTTCAGCTTTTTTGCAGGCGCGTGCGCAGCTGACCATAGATCAGCAGGTAGGCGACGGAGCACAGCAGAGATGCTGCGGTGCCGATATGCAGCCCCAGCGCCGGATACAGGTAAATCACCGCCAGTGCGTACACCGCCAGCGCGCCAATCCCGTCCGGGTAGTGTTTGATGGTGCAGCTGAGGACGTTGGCGCCATGGCTGATGTGCAGGATCAGAATCAGCGGGAAGAAGCTCACCGGGAAAGCCGCCAGCAGACCCGCCCGCGAAGGGCCGAGTACATCGGCCAGCGCGGTAATCAGCAGAATGGATGCGGTCGCAATGGATGCGCGGAACAGCAGGGTAGCCGTTTTGCCCGCCAGCAGCTGGCTCAGACGGTTCTGCGGAGCTGCGCTGTTATCGATATGGGTTTCGGGTATGTGCTTGAACAAGGTGCGGAACAGCAGAATCGCAGCAATGATCACCGCCAGACTGACAGCCGGTGATGGGGGCAGATACTGCAGCAGAAAAGACGATGCTAAAAAACAGCTGAAGCCACTGGCAACGGCCAGTGGAAGCCAGCGCAGGCCGGGTAATTTGCGGATCACCAGCCAGTAACCGAAGGCCAGACAGATCGCCGAAGTAAGGCCGGAGAGGGTATACACAGCACCGGCAGCGGCAAACTCAGCGCCCTGTTGCCAGCCAAAAAAGTACAGTGCGATGGCCGTTCCCAGCGGGAAACCTGCCAGCAGGCCAGCATGACGTGGGCTCATACGCTGAGCGACCTGCGCCAGCAGAACAACGGTCAGAAAGGTGATCAGGATTTTAGCGATAATCAGCACGGATGAATTCTTATAATGTTCAGGGTGCTGATTATATTAGCAACTTTGTCAACTTTGACCTATTGGCAATTTGGCCAGTGCAGCAGCCAACCGGGTCATTATGGGTGACGCACAGCGCTTGTCTTTTCCCTTTATCGCGCTTGTCGCACTTTGCTTTTAGCGAGATGTTTCAGCTGTTTTGCCGTTTTTGTTTAAACCCTGGTTTGTGCCATCTGCCGGGCATCACGAGCGGCATTTTTATTGCCACTGACGGTGGCAGCAACGATAGCTCCTTCTTTCAGCAGGCACCATTGAGTTGACAGCACGGTAGCCGCAGCTTCATCCATCAGGCCTTGCAAAAGCTTCTTCAGGGCGTGCTGCAGGCTGTTCTTATGTGCCCGGCAGGCCAGCAATACCGGATGATCCGGTTCACTGTATTCACCGCTGCTGTTGATAAAAAAACAGCCACGGAAGCCGAGCAGAGTATCGACACGGTCGTTGAACCAGTCATCCAGCGCCATAAACCAGGCGTCGCATAACGCTTCAACGCTTGCGCATTCCTGCAGCTGTGTCAGTAACCACTGACTGAAGATCTGGTCACGATAAGCGATGACGGCCAGCAGCAGATCGTCTTTGGTCGGGAAGTGGTGATACAGGGTTTTCTTGGCAATACCTGATTCGCTCAGTATCTGATTGATCCCGGTGGCGTGAATACCCTGCTGATAAAACAGGCGGAAAGCCGTCTGTACCAGTTCACTGCGCTTGCCACTGCTGTCTCCGGTCTGCCGGGTCTCTGGTGAGTTTGTGGCTGACGCTTTGGCTTTGTTTTGTGCTTTGGTTGGTGAGTCCGGCATGGTTTCGCTCTCATCTGCGGGCGCGGGGAAATGTCCCGTGCAAAATATTTTGACAAGAGTAGACCAATCTGTCTACTATTACTGGTAGACAGGTCGGTCTACCTTTTCAGGTGACCAGATTAACGCTGTAAAAGAACTGACTGCTGACAGGCCTTAAACCCGGCCTTAAAACTGTGCTTAAAAACGGAGCCTGATATGAAAACCGCTGACACCCGATTTCCCCTGCTGAGCGCAGCCTTTGGCAGCCGCGTATTCGCCGCCCTTCTTGCCGGAGGTGGCGCTGCCGCCTGCATCAGTCTGTTGTTGCTGTTGCAGGACTGGCAAAGCACTGCGCTGGTAATGGCACCCTTTGGTGCCACCATGGTGATTCTGTTTGTTCTGCCTGACAGCCCACTGGCGCAGCCGCGCAATATCGTGGGTGGTCATCTGCTGACGACGTTGGCGGGTTTGAGCGTACTGCATTTTTTCGGCGCTGATCCGCTCAGTCTGGGGCTGGCCACCGGATTGGGCATTGCCCTGATGATGCTGACCAATCCCACCCATCCGCCAGCCGGCGCCAATCCATTACTGGTGATGCTGACGCAGCCGGGATGGAATTTTGTACTGACACCGGTAATGAGCGGTACCCTGCTGATCGTGCTGTTTGGTGTGCTTTATCACCGCCTGATCGCACGCCGGAATTATCCGCAGCGCTGGTTTTAATCTGTTTGCGCTGATCTTATGCCAGAGTGAATGCTGTGGTGATCAGGGGGAGGGCACGGCTATAATCGCGCCATGAATCAAGCTTCCGACATTCCTTTATCACAGACCCTGCTGGTTATCGGCTACGTCTGGCCGGAACCGGCATCCTCGGCCGCCGGCAGCCGTATGTTGCAACTGATCCGTGCCTTTCAGCAGCAGGGTTTTAATGTGGTCTATGCGTCACCGGCGGAGCACAGCGCCCACGCTGTTAATCTGCAGGCGATGAATATTCAGCCGCAGACCATTGCCCTGAATCACTCGTCGTTTGATGATTTTATTCAGCAGCTGAATCCACAGGCGGTGATGTTTGACCGCTTTATGATGGAAGAGCAGTTTGGCTGGCGGGTGGAAAAATATTGCCCGCAGGCGGTGCGCATTCTCGATACCGAAGATCTGCATTCACTGCGTCATGCGCGCCACGCCATGCTGAAAGCGCAGCCGGATGCTCTGCCGCTCAGGCCCACACCAGAGTTTGCTCACAGTGAACTGGCCATCCGCGAAATTGCTGCCATTCTGCGCTGTGATCTGACACTGATGATTTCAGAATTTGAAATGCAGTGGCTGACAGAGCAGTTTCAGCTACCGCAATCGCAGCTGCTGTATCTGCCATTTATGGAACAGCAAAGCGACGCTACGGATGTACCGGCAATGACAGAACGCCAGCATTTCGTGTCCATCGGTAATTTCCGCCATGAACCCAACTGGGATGCGGTGCGCTACCTCAAAGAACAGATCTGGCCATTGATCCGTCGTCAGCTACCTCAGGCGGAACTGCATGTGTATGGTGCTTATCCGCCGAAAAAAGCCACTCAGCTGCACAATGAAAAACAGGGTTTTCTGGTCCGCGGCTGGGCGGAAGATGCGCATCAGGTGATCAGCAGTGCCCGGGTACTGCTGGCACCACTGCGTTTCGGTGCGGGTTTAAAGGGTAAATTAATTGATGCGGCCCAATGTGGCACCCCGGCAGTGACAACCGCCATTGGCGCGGAAGGCATGTATCATCCTGACAGCCCCTGTGGTCTGATAGCGGATAACGCCAGTGATTTTGCACAACAGGCGGAGCATCTGTATAACGACGAAACGCTGTGGCAGAGCTTAAGCATTAATGGCCGTCAGCTGATCGGACAGCGCTTTGCCTTTGCCGATCACGCACCACGGCTGGCGCACGCGGTAAGTAAAATACAGCAGGATCCCGCGGGCCACCGTCAGCAGCATTTTTACGGTATGATGCTGCGCCACCACAGCATGAAAAGTACACAATATATGGCGCAGTGGATCGAAGCGAAAAACCGCCATACACAAGGTAATAATGAATGAGCACAGAAAATCCCCGCCGCCATCTGGATGGCGTTACCCTGGAAACCATTCTGACAGAGCTGGTCGATGAATTCGGTTGGGTAACACTGGGCGACCTGGTGCGCATTAACTGCTTCCGTTCCGACCCCAGCATAAAATCCAGTCTGAAATTTCTGCGCAAAACGCTGTGGGCCCGGGAGCAGGTGGAAACCGTTTATATCGGCTTTAGAGAAGGCGAGAGCGCGGGAAAAATACGTCAGCGCTTAAAGCAAAAAAGCCAGCCGTCAGCGAAAAAATCTGCGCCGTCAGGTAACCGCGCCGGTTCCGGCAGCAGAACATCCGCTGCTAAAACATCAGGAACAGACCCCTGGGCTAAAGCCAAAAAAGGCAGCGATCAGTAAACTGCGCTGCCTGCTTTTTATTTCCCGGTGCTTAACGCTTAACCCAGTTCTTAACTACTGGCTCTGATCCCTGGCCCTTAACTCCTGGTTTTTAATCCCTGACCCTTAACCCGTGTTTTTTTAACCCATAGTCACGATCGCTTTGCGGAATTTCGCCAGCGCAATGCTGTAAAACACCGCACCGATGCCTGCCAGAATCACCAGCTCCTGCCAGATACTTTCCAGCCCGGCACCACGGTAAAGAATATTCTGCGCCAGGGTAACAAAGTGCGTGGATGGCGAAAACATCATCACCCGCTGCAAAAATACCGGCATGCTTTCCTGTGGCGTCGTACCACCGGACAGCAGGTACATAATGATGACAATCGGGATCAGCAGCAGCGCAAACTGTGCCATGGAGTTGGTCAGAATTCCCAGCATGATCCCCAGCGATGTCACGGAAAACAGATAAAGCACACAGGCAAAGATATACAGCAGCAGTGATCCTTGCACCGGTACGTCCAGCCAGAGCTTCACGACCAGCTGCAGGGATAAGACCGAGGCCACCAGAATCACCAGGCTGTTGGCCCAGATCTTAGCCAGCATAATTTCCGCCGGCGTCACCGGCATCACCAGCAGATGTTCCACAGTACCGTGTTCGCGCTCACGGATCAGCGCCGCACCGGTCAGAATCACTCCCAGAATGGTAATGCTGTTAATCACCTGCATCAGCGAGTTAAACCATACGGACGATGAGTTAGGGTTAAACAGTTTACGGATACGGGTTTTTACTGGCAGCAGATCATCCAGTTGTGTCCCCGGAGACAGAGCATCAATGGCTTCGCGCTGAATAATCTGCTGAATATAGTTCGCACCGTTACCTGCCTGGGCGATGGCGGTGGCATCAACCAGCACCTGAACTTCAGGCTGGCGTCCGGCCAGCACGTCTTTTTCAAAGCGTGGCGGAAACGACACAATAAACAGGTACTCGCCTTTATCCAGTTTTTCTTCAATATCACTGGCGGCTATCTCTACCGGTGTTTTGAACTGCGGCGGTAACAGGGCGGCGGAGATATTACGGGAAAGCGCGGAACGGTCTTCATCGACCACAGCTACTGCGGCATTATTCACATCGTAGTCGACGCCGTTGGCGACGGCATATACGGCGATAGAGAAAATATAAATAATCAGAAAAATCAGCACCGGATCGGAGCGCAGGCTGAACAGTTCTTTTAATCCCAGTTCGGTAACGTTTTTAATATTCATCAGGCTTCCTGCTTCTTCAGACCGAGCCAGGCAAATCCGGTAAACACCAGAATAAAGACCCCGAGCATGACAAAGTTCTGCCACAGTTCCGCCATATCCAGCCCTTTGGTAAAGGAACCAATACTGATCAGCTGATACCAGGATGACGGAAAAGCATTACCGATCAGGTATGCCGGGCCGGACAGCGATGATACCGGTGACAACAGCCCAGAGAAGTTAACCGCCGGCAGAATGCTCAGAATCATGGAAGCGAAAATCGCTGCGACCTGAGTTTTGGTAAAGGTCGACACCACCATGCCGAAGCCTGTGGTGGCAGTAACGTAGAGCAGTGAACCCAACGCCAGAGCAGCCACATTACCGCGCACGGGCAGACCGAATACCACAATGGCCATAACCAACAGTGTGATAAAACTGAGGAAGGAAATCACCACATACGGCGCCTGTTTACCCAGCAGAAACTCCAGCCTTGACACAGGTGTGGAATAAAAATTGGCAATGGAGCCGGTCTCTTTTTCGCGCACAATGCCCACCGCCGTCATCATCGCCGGAATCAGCGCCAGCATCAGCATGATGACGCCGGGAACAATGGCGTAAACGCTTTTAAATGCCTGATTATATTCAAAGCGGTTCTGTACGTTGACCGGGTAAGCTACTGACGTAGCCAGTGAATTTTCCGCGGCGATCTGCTGCAGTTCCTGCAGCAATAATCCCTGAATATAGCCTGAGGTGGTTTCTGCCTTAAACGGCATGGCACCATCAATGGTGATGCCCAGTTCAGGCTCCCAGCCAAGAATAAAATGCTTGCCGAAATCCGGTGGTATTTCTATGAGTAGTGTCAGCTTACCCAGCCGCATGCGTTCAATGGCGTCGGCGTAGGAGGCGGGAGTTTCTTCCTGCTGGAAATAGCGCGAACCCGATAAGCCTTCGGTGAGCAGGCGGCTTTCGCGCGAATGATCGTTATCTATGATGGCGTAGCGGATATTTTCCACGTCAAAGGTGATGCCGTAACCAAAGGTGACCATCAGAATCAGCGGGCCGAACAAAGCAAAGACCAGACGCACCGGATCGCGCTGAATCTCCAGACTTTCACGCCAGGCGTAGGCCCACCAACGGCGGAAATTCAAACCGCGGCTGTGCTGTTGCTGGCTGTGCTGTTGCAGGCGATTCCGGGCTATATCTGCGTCAGCATTCAGAACCTGAGTGTTGTCCGCAGTGTCTGTTTCCTCATCACGGATTCCGGCAGCTTCTTTCAGATAATCAACAAAGGCGTTTTCCAGCGAATCACTGCCACGTTGCTGCGCCAATGCCAGCGGTTTACCCACCGCCAGTACTTTACCGGCGTGCATCAGCGAGATGCGGTCACAGCGTTCTGCTTCGTTCATAAAGTGGGTGGAAATAAAAATGGTCACGCCTTTGTTGCGTGACAGATCCACCAGATGGGTCCAGAACTGATCCCGGGCTACCGGGTCCACGCCTGAGGTCGGCTCATCGAGAATCAGAATATCTGGTTCGTGCAGCACGGCAACCGCCAGCTGCAGACGCTGGCGGATACCCAGAGGCAATTCCGCCGGCAGTTGTTCAGCAATATCCTGCAGACCAAATTCCTGCATCACTGTGTTAATGCGTTGCGCCGATTGCTCATCACCGAGGGCGTACAGTTTGGCGTGCAGCTCGAGATTACGGCGTACGGAAATTTCCGCATACAGTGAAAAACTCTGCGACATATAGCCCACGCGTTTGCGCGTCGCCATATCATCCGGGTCCGGCAGCTGGCCAAACAGGCGTGCTTCTCCGGAAGAAAATGGCAACAGGCCGGTAAGCATCTTCATGGTGGTGGTTTTGCCGCAGCCATTGGAGCCGAGGAAACCGAAAATTTCGCCGCGCTGAATATCAAATGACACATCGTTCACAGCAATAAAATCGCCAAACCGGCGCGTCAGATGCGATGCCTGAATGGCAGGTTCTGCCTGCGCGTCAGTCATGGGTGGCACCACAACCGCTTTGTGCTGGTCGCGTTTTTCCTGTGGTAACAGGGAAATAAACGCGCTCTCCAGCGTATCGCAGCCGGTGCGCTGCAGTAATTCCTGTGGGCTGCCGGTAGCGATAACTTTGCCGTCATCCATGGCTGCCAGCCAGTCAAACTGCTGGGCTTCTTCCATATAGGCGGTGGCCACCAGAACGCTCATCTGTGGGCGCTGCAGACGGATACTGCTGATTAACTGCCAAAACTGCTGGCGCGATAACGGATCCACGCCGGTGGTGGGTTCATCAAGAATCAGCAGATCGGGATCGTGAATTAACGCGCAGCACAGACCTAGTTTCTGTTTCATACCACCGGACAGCTTGCCCGCCGGACGATCAAGAAACGGATCAAGGCCAGTGGCTTTGGTGAGCTGCAGAATGCGGCGTTGTCGCTCTTCTGCGCCCTGACCAAACAGGTTGCCGAAAAAATTCAGATTTTCCGCCACGCTCAGGGTGGGGTAGAGATTTTTGCCAAGCCCCTGCGGCATATAAGCAATGCGCGGCTGGCTGCGGCGGCGATGGCTGGCGTCCTGAATATCACCACCAAGCACTTCGACGCGGTTAACGGCGTCTTCTGTGTTCTGTTTCTGCGCCCCTGGTTTTTCAGCTGGCTGAATTTTACGGGTGCCGGAAATAATCGACAGCAGGGTGGATTTACCGACGCCATCCGGGCCGATAAATCCGGCCATGACACCGGCCGGCACGCGCAGGCTGATGTTATCGGCCGCCAGTGTATCGCCGTAACGATGACTCAGGTTGTGCACAATGGCGATATCAGTCATGCCTTTCTCCGCGCAGGGCCAATGTTATTCGCTGACAGCGTTTATTCACTGACGTTTTCAGGCTGAGGCAGAGGCTTGCTGAGCTCTTCGGTCCATGGGGTATGGGGGTCGGTACGCACATACCCCAGACCGCGGATGCCGGTTTTGACCAGTTCTTCGTAGGTGTGCAGCAGATCCGGGCGGATGCTGAGTTTGACGCGGAACATCAGATTATTGCGTTCTTCACTGGTTTCTACCGATTTCGGCGTGAACTGAGCGTCGGTTGCCACAAAAGAGACCTGCGCCGGAATTACATATTGCGGGATCGGGTCGAGTACCAGTTTGGCTTCGTCGTTAAGGCTGAGTTTGCCGGCCACACTGGCAGGCAGAAATACTGTCATGTAGACGTCAGAGATATCCAGAATGGTGACCACACGGCCCCCGGCAGACAGCACTTCACCGGCCTGGGCCAGCAGATACTGAATGCGGCCATCGCGCGGTGCTTTAATCTCAGTGTCTTCCAGCAGGGTCATCAGTTCCGCACGTGCCGCACGGGCTGCTTCGGTGCTGGCCTCCGCGCGGTTAGCAGTGGCTTTGCTCAGGCGCAGGGCGGCTTTGGCTGAATCGTATTGGGTCTGAGCCTGATCCAGGGTTTCCTGAGGGGCAACGCCTTTGGCGAACATGGATTTGGCGCGTTTCAGATCACTGTCGGCCAGTTTCAGCTGAGCTTCGCGCTGTTCAACACCGGCGTCGGCTTCTTCATAGGCTAATTCGGCGGCGGCAATCTGAGCTTCAGCTTCACGTTTGCGCGCCAGCAGCTGTTGGTTGTCCATGCGTACCAGCAGGTCGCCTTTGTGCACCAGCTGACCTTCTTTCACCAGTACTTCCGCGACCCTGCCAGCGGTTTTGGTGGCTACCTGAACCTGTTCCGCTTCAAGTCGGCCATTGGTGCTGTACAGGCCTTCCGGCAAGGTATTCTGATGGAGAAAATGCCAGCCCAGTGTGGCTCCGGCAATCACAACGATCAGCAGGGGGATAAGCAGCGTCTTTCGATCCATGGGGTGCTCCGGAAATCATCAACTGACAGAACTATAACGGATTTTCTCAGATTCGCTATTGATGAATGTCCTGCCTTTCGCCATTTGTGAAAGAAACAGGCCGATGTTCATCGATCTGAAATATTCGCTGCGCCGGACTGGCTTGTTAAGCGTAACGGTACGGACGTAGCAACTGCATTGTCCACTATTGATAGAAACATTTAAATAGTGACGTGGCAGTGCTGGCGTTCTGGCGGGTAAATATCGCTGGGTTATTGATCTGGCTTACCCGGCACGCGCAGGTTATGGAAGAAGCGGGCGGAAATGCCGTGGATAAAAATACTCAGCAGAATGGTGAGCACCGTAGTGGCAAACAGTTCACGCACCGCCGGGCTTGCCATACCGGTCTGTTCGACGACTAACAGCAGGTAAATAATGCTGGCGATACCACGTGGCCCAAACCAGGATAAAAACAGCCGGGCACGCAGCGGCAGACCTGAGCCGGTGAGGGAAATCAGCACCGGAATAATGCGCATCAGGGTCAGGGCGAATGGTGCGTAGATCAGACTCTTTACGGTAACGTCAGGCAGAGCGTCGGTGACGAAAATCAGACCGAAGAAAAAGAACACCAGCAGGCTGAGTAATTGTCCTTCGGCCTCGCTGAATTCTTTAATGCGTTCCTGCACTCTCTTATAACCCGGGCGCATCAGCAGGCCGGCGACAAAGGCGGCGATAAAGCCGTTGCCGTTCAGGGCTTCGGCACCGGAATAAGCCAGCAGGGCCAGCGCAATGGCCGCCAGACGTTGGTACATGGGAGTTACCAGCTGATAACGACAGGCAATGTGCACCAGCCAGCCGCCGCCGCGACCACTGAGAAAGCCCCACAGTGCGCCGATAACAAACTGCTCGCCAATAAAAGCCAGCCAGTACCAGTGATCAACACTGGCATCGGGTTGTTGCAGGCTGATAAACAGAGCCAGGGCAAAAAGTAATATGGGCAGGGCAATGCCATCGTTCAGGCCGCTTTCTACGGTAATGGAATGGCGCAGGGATTCGTCGATGTCTTTGCGGCCAAAGATGGACTGCGCCAGTGCAGCGTCAGTGGGGGTGAGCATAATCGCCATCAATAATGCCAGCAGCCAGCCACTGGCGAACAGCGCCTGTGCCGCCAGTGTGCCCACGACAATGGTCAGGGGCAGACCCACCGCCAGCAGACGCATGGGCAGAATTTCAAATTTCACCAGATGAGAGAGTTTGATCTGACTGGCGTCGGTAAAGAGGATAATGGCCAGACAGACTTCGGCGAGAAACATCAGGTTATGGCCGTCATCGTCGAAGTTGGCGATGTTAAACACCAGCGGGCCGACCAGAATGCCCAGAGCGGTAAACAACATGGGGGCGGTGAACGCCTGCTGCTCAGTCCAGCGTGACAGCAGGGCATAAGTGAAAACAGCACCGGCAAGAATCAGTGCCATTGGCGTATCAAGCATAATCAGTCATCTTCCCAGATAACGCGTAATGGCTCGCCGAAATCGTCGTAAATAATTTTTTTGCGCGGCTTTTTCGCCCGCGTGGGCGCTGCCGGGCGACGGTTGTTCTGACGTCGTTCTTCTTTGCGCTGATCGAGGGTTTTCATCACGTCGGACAGTGGTGTGCGCGCTTCCCGCGGTTTCTCAAAGCCCAGTGAGCGGTCGTTATAACGGCCATCGACCAGGCCGGTTTCCCCCCGGTCAACCTGGCGCACGGAACCACCGTGATCGAGGAAATCCTGAACTTCCTGATCCAGTTGTTCGCGTATCTCACGTTTGCTCCGATGCTTTTTCATATCAGTGCCGGGGTTAGGTCAAACGGTCAGTATAGAGGATCGTGCGCGAATAAAAATCCCTGTATTTGTTCGCCTGCGGCCAGTCTGCGTCCTTTTCTGCATGGCAAACACGGTTGTTGCTGCGGTGGGGCTCTGTGCGCCGGGCGGCATTAACCTGAGAGCAGGACCAGTCGCTAAACCCGGTGCTAACGCAGACGCTGACCCCTGTGCCGGCGGACAACGAAAAAATAGCGCGCGGTCAGCAGCAGGGCACCGGCCAGATAGATTGCTGCCAGTGACCATTTGCTTGTGGCAGCAACGCCGGCGATGAGCGTCCACGGATCGCTGGCCTGGGACTGCAGTTGCAGCCAGGGTTCGTGAATACTGTTTTCCACCACATCCAGTGCTGCCATCAGGATGGCCGGCAGCAGCAGCCAGGACCAGCGCGGAGACAATTCATTGAGATTCATCAGCCAGCTGGTCAGCGACAGGGCCAGCAGTCCATACCAGACCGGATGAATATGATCGTAAGCGAAGTGCTGCTGCAGTGCGTTTAACTGGGCAGCGGAAATGCTGTTCAGCAGGGCGTTAAACTCCGCGGCGCTGTAACTGAACTGGAACTGAAACAACAGGGCTTCGGCGTTGCCAGCCTGCAGTGTGCGGGCGATCAGGGTCTGGGAAACGATATAAATCAGCAGAAAAATAACAGCAGGCAGCGGATGTCCGAGCCAACGGCGCAAGGCGTTCATAAAAATCCTTTTTATTGTTTGTTGTGATTATTCAGAGCTTTGCTCTGTTTGTATTCTGCTGAGGCTGCCACAAAGTCTGCCGCTTCTCCAGCGTTACCTGACCAGCGTTGCCTGACCAGCTTTGCCCGACCTGATGGGCGGCGGCTTTGTTTTTGCCGGCTGGTGCGACGGCGGTGATTCTGGCAAAGTCCGGTGCATAAGCGTTTGTGTTCAGCAGACAGTTATCAGATATCGCGACTGAAAAGGAAACAGCCAATGCGCAGTGGACGACAGCAAAAACCGGGAGTTAAACAGCGCAGAGGAGGTTGGTTCATTGTTGTATTTGGCGGGATTTTTCTGCTCGCCGGGCTTGCTGTCATCTTCTTTATGGCGCTGTCACCGCTGCTGAAATGGTATGGCAGTCAAAGCTGGCTGCCGGTCAGTGCACAGATCGAAATGCTTGAACTGGATTCCCGCCGCAGCGATAACTCCGATACTTATCGGGTGAATACCCGTTATCGTTTTGATTTTAATGGTGCCAGCTACAGTGGCAGTGACGCCAGTCTTTACGATGGCTACGACAATATCGGCAGCTACTGGCAGGAACTGTACAGTGATCTTAAGCGGCATAAGCAAAGCAATAGTGCTGTTGTCTGGGTTAATCCGCAAAATCCTGATGAGTCTGTGCTGGATCGCAGTATCCGTCCGGTGATGTTGTTGTTCAGCAGTCTGTTCGGTCTGGTGTTTGCTCTGGCCGGAGCCGGCATTATCTGGTTTGGTCGTCGCTCAGGCAGTAAAAGTTCACGTTATGCGGCATTAAGCAGTCTGGCAGATGCCGGTGGTCATGAGGCAACAGCGGCCCGTGCGGCATTCAGTCAGGGCATCCGCAGCAGTGCCCGCAGCAGTTACCGGGTGATGATGGTTGTTGGCATTCCCTTTATTCTGATTTCGTTGCCGATCATGGTCGCAGCCATTCCTGATGCGTTGCGCAGCGGGGATTATGCTGTGCTGCTGGTGCTTATTTTTCCGCTTACCGGGGCTGGCATGGTGTTCGGCGGACTTCGTATGCGCTCCCGGTTTTTGCGCATAGGCGCCACTCCGTTTTTCTGTGATCCGTTGCCTGGCTGCTGTGGTGGCCAGGTGGGCGGCTATTTTGAAGTAAACAGCGGTCGCTTCAGTCAGCGCCCGGAAATACGTTTGTGCTGCATCGATACCTACACCACCGGCAGCGGCAAAAACCGCAGCACGCATCATCGGACTGTGTGGCAGGAAAGTGTCGTGGCAAGCGTTGATATGCTGGCCTCTGGTCAGCGTCTGCGGGCGGTATTTGATGTGCCGGATAATCTGCCGGAAAGTGAACAGACCGAAGGTTGCCGCGGCACTGTCAGTTGGGAAATTCAGTGCGAAGGTCTGCTTAATATGGCAGGTCCGGGGGCGGCAGAAACGATGGAATTTTCCCGCAGCTGGGAGGTGCCGGTGGTACGCGGTCAGCAGCGTTCATCCTGGCAGCCACCGGTCAGTCAGCAGGCGCAGGATCGCAGTGAAAAACAGCAGCGTTCGCTGGAATCAGCTGCACGTCAGATCAGCACCACCGCGAGTGCTGGCGGTTTGTCACTGGACAGCGCGGCAGGGCGCAATAAGGCGGTCTTTTTACCCCTGTTACCCATGGGATTTATATTTGCCGCTGTCGGTGTTTTTCTTACCTGGCAGGCCAGCCTGGAGGGCGGGGCTTTGTGGGTTATGGGGCCGGTGTTTGCATTAATTGGCGGCCTGCTGTTTGTCATTGGTGTGTTTGTACTGGGGCGTGGACTGGAATGTCAGATCGAAGGGCGTCAGGTGACCATCGTACGACGCATGTTTGGTAAACCTTTGTACAGCCGTTCCGCCACGATCCGCTCACCACAGCAGATTCATCTGGATAAGTCGGTGACGGCCACTTCCGGTAAACGACAGACAGATTATTACCGCCTTAAGCTGCACAGTGATGACGGTAAAAAGCTGACGCTGGCAGAAGGTATTGCCGGGCGGGATGCCGCAGAAGCGCTGCGTCAGCGTATTGTTGAGCAGCTGAGCCGTGAGCTGGATGAGGAATTGACCTGATCATCAGATAATTTCCGTGGCGTGGGGTCACAGTAAGGGATATCTTGATTACACTTATATGTGGAAGCATGATCCTTACAGCGCTTGTGAGCGTCATCATGAGTAAGACAGGGAGCAGGGAATGCAGTTGCACGACGAGTTCGAACAACAAAGCCTGAAACTCCGCCAGCGTCTGATGCTGGTGGTTGTGCTGACTACGTTACTTACCGCTTTTTTATCTGTTTCTCTGCATTTCTGGTTCAGCCGCGATATGGCGCTGGAATCCGCGGAAGAACAATATCGTCTGACCGCGACAGCAACACGCAATTATCTTGCGCACATGGACGCAAGTGCAGTGGAAACCGTACAGGTGCTGTCACATTTCCCGGCGCTGATCAAACAGGATAAACAACGCGGCCCTTGGATTAATAATGGCACGCGGGAGTTATTTGCCGAAGTGCTGCGCACTAATCCGGTATTTTATGCACTTTATGTCGGTTTTGATGACGGCGATCTGTTTGAGCTGGTGAACCTGAACAGCAGTGAAGTTATCCGTCGGCAACTGAATGCCACTCCGGCTGACCGTTGGGTTGTTATTGCTGTAGAAGGAGAGGGCGCGCAGCGCCAGCGTCGTTTTGAATATTACAGCCGTGACTTTGAACTCAATTTTTCCCGCTCTGAAAGCAGTGATTATGATGTGCGAGAGCGCATCTGGTTTACCCGGGCCGACGCGCAGGGTGTGAGCAAAACCCGGCCTTATCTGTTTCAGCATCTGCAGGCGCCGGGTCAGAGCTTCGTTAAAAAACTGCCGGGAACGGATCACGTACTGGCACTGGATATTACCTTCTCCACCCTGTCTTCTCACCTGCGCGCACAATCATTAAGTGCTTATGGTGAGCTGTATCTGTACCAGCAGGACGGCAGTCTGCTGGCCAGTAATCACAGCGATAATGCCTATCGCCGGCTGCCGCCGGTGAGCCCGATGAAATTAACTGAGCAGCAGCGTCAGTATGTCAATACGCTGGGAACCCTGCATGTTTCCAATGAAATGGACTGGCTGCCGGTGGATTTTTCCGTCGGTGGTGATCCCAGCGGCTACAGCGTCGATATGATCCGGGTATTGTCACGCATGATCGGTCTGAAAACGGAATTCGTGAATGGTTATAGCTGGGCGGAACTGGTGAATATGTTTAATACCGGCGAGCTGGAAATGCTGCAGCCAGTCGTTGCCATTGATAAAACCCGGGATGAATTAACCCAGCCGGTGATTGATATGCCGTTTGCTTTGGTACGTCGTGCCGATGCGGAAGAAATTACCGATTTAAGCGATCTCAATGGCAAAACTCTGGCGTTAATTGGCGGCTGGTCGATTGTTTCTGTTCTTAATGAAAAATATCCACAAATTAAACTGCAGAGTATGCGTTCCCTGCGCGATGCTTTGCGGGCGGTGGAGCAGGGTAAAGCGGATGCTGCTATCGATGCGGAAGTGGTGTTACGTCAGACGCTGCAGCAGCAGTACATGAAAGGACTGGTGCTGGACACACAGGTGCCGCAATTACTGGATTTACCCCACGCACTGCACATCCGTGTGCGTCCTGAACTGGCACCGCTGAAAGAGATTCTGGATCAGGCTATTGCTGCTGTACCGGCCTCTTCACGGGAATTTCTGCGGCAGAAATGGTTCGCCGAAAGTGAAGTGATAAAACCGGCGAAAATGGCGGTTGTACCCTATCGCCATCTGCAGTTGCTGACGGAAAACCCACAGGGACTGGAGCGGGTTGAGCGGGTGCTTCTTAACGGCCGGGAATATTTTTCTTTTGCTTCCGTGTTTACCCGGGCGCAGAACCCGCCGGAATATTTTGCGCTGGTGATCCCTGCGGAGCAGGTCTACGCCAGATCAATGAAACATTTATGGTTGTCTGTAATCATAATTGCGGCCGTTCTGTTAATTGCAGTGCCTGTGATTCTGGTGCTGTTTGTTGTACGTCCGTTTGAACGCATCGCACAAAAACAGTATGAGCAGAACGATTCCGATTACATGATCTGAGGTTTGCAGTGCAGGCGCTGCGTCCCGGACATTAACCAAAGGATGTGAATATGATCGATTACCAGCTGCAGGGCAAAAAAGCCATGATTACCGGCGGTGCTTCCGGCATTGGTCTGGCGACGGCTCAGGTACTGGCAGCGTCCGGTGCGGCGATTGCCCTGTGGGACCTGTCAGAAGACGCATTGCAGGCAGCCAAAGCACAGATCACCGCAGATTATGATGTGCCCTGTATTACCCAGGTGGTGGATGTCAGCGATGCTGCTGCTGTTCAGGCGGCCATGGATAACACGGTCGCAGCGCTGGGCGGACTGGATATTGCCGTAAACAATGCGGGGATCGGTGGTCCTTCAGCGAAATCCGGTGACTACACCATCGACGACTGGAACAAGGTTATTAACATCAATCTGAACGGAGTCTTTTATTGTCAGCATGCGGCCATCAATGCCATGCGCGGGCAGAAATCCGGTGCCATTATTAATATGGCGTCGATTCTCGGTCAGGTTGCCTTCCCACAATCTCCGGCCTATGTCGCTGCCAAACACGGTGTGGTGGGCATGACCAAAGCCGCAGCCTGGGAACATGCAGAAGACGGTATCCGCATCAATTCGGTCGGCCCCGCCTTTATTCATACTCCGCTGGTGGATAATGGCCTGCCAGCGGAAGTGGTGCAGATGCTGGAAAGCAAGCACGCGCTGGGCCGTCTGGGTAAACCGGAAGAAGTTGCTTATCTGGTGGCCTGGCTGGTCAGCGATGCGGCGTCTTTTGTTACCGGTGCCTATTATCCGGTAGACGCCGGTTATCTGGCTGTGTGACAGGCGTTACACAAACGGCAGCTGCGCTGGACGGGGCAGCTGTCTTCCAGTAGAGTGCGCGGCTCTACCCTTATTCATTCCTCTTTTTTGCCGTTCCGGCTGCCTTTTTAATGACTTTATTCTCCGATCTGGATCTGTGTGATCCAATTCTGCGGGCTGTTTCCGAACAGGGCTACAGCACTCCTTCACCGGTACAGGCGCAGGCAATTCCTGCGGTATTGGCCGGACGCGATGTAATGGCTGCGGCGCAGACAGGTACCGGTAAAACCGCTGGTTTTACTCTGCCTATGCTGCAGCGCCTGCAATCCGGTAAACGCGCCGGTGCTAACCGTATCCGTGCGCTGGTACTGACGCCAACCCGTGAACTGGCAGCTCAGGTAGGCGAAAACGTGGTGCAGTACAGCCAGTATCTGCAACTGAACAGCACCGTGGTGTTTGGCGGTGTGGGTATCAACCCGCAGATGAAAGCCCTGCGTGGTGGTGTCGATGTGCTGGTAGCCTGCCCGGGGCGTCTGCTGGATCTGTATCAGCAGAACGCTGTGCGTTTCGATCAGGTGGAATTTCTGGTTCTGGATGAAGCGGACCGTATGCTGGATATGGGCTTTATTCATGACATTAAAAAGATTCTGAAGCTGCTGCCGGCCAAACGCCAGAATCTGCTGTTTTCTGCGACCTTTTCCAAAGAGATCCGCGATCTGGCCAAAGGTCTGGTCAATGATCCGGTGGAAATCGATGTCAGCCCACGTAACAGCACGGCGCATACCATTGAACAATGGCTGGTGCCGGCGGATAAAAAGCAGAAGTCAGCTTTGCTGACACGCCTGTTGCAGGACAACAAATGGCATCAGGTATTGGTGTTTACCCGCACCAAGCACGGCGCCAACCGCCTTGCTACGCATCTGGAAAAGAACAATATCCGTGCTGCGGCGATTCACGGCAATAAGAGTCAGGGCGCACGTACCCGCGCACTGGCAGAGTTTAAGTCCGGTGATATCGCCGTACTGGTGGCCACGGATATCGCTGCCCGCGGTCTGGATATTGAACAGCTGCCGTACGTGGTGAACTTCGAATTACCGAATGTTGCGGCGGACTATGTCCACCGTATTGGCCGTACCGGGCGTGCCGGGGCCAGTGGTCAGGCGCTGTCGCTGGTTTGTGCAGAAGAACTGGAAGATCTGGAAGGCATTGAAGGCCTGATCGGTAAAGAGATTGAGCGTCGTACCCTTGCCGGTTTTGAACCTGTGGTGGCGCTGCCGGTGTCCCGTCCGCGTAAACCGAAAAAACCTAAGAAGGCAAAAGCACCGCGTACAGACGATCAGCAGCGCAGTGCCGACAACCGCGGCGGGCAAGGTCGCAATGGCCAAGGTCGCAGTGAACAGGGACGCAATGAACAGGGTCGGAAGAACAATGCCCGGCGCGGTGACAAAGCCCGTAACGGTAACAAGAGTGAACATAACGCGGCGAACAATGGCAACCGCAGCCGCCGTGGTGGTGCACAAAAGCCGACTGATAAAACGTCAGCTGATGGTCAGGAAAAACGCCAGCAGCAGCGCGGCGGTAAGCCTGCTCAGAATGCATCCGGCAATAACGGTGCGGACAATAATCGTTCAGACAGCCGTCGTCAGGAGCGCCGTTCTGACAGCAGCCGTTCAGAAAACAGCCGTGCCGAAAACAGCCGTCGCCCGCAGAAGCGTCCGGCAGCGAACAGTGCCGATGCTCAGTCGCAGCCTGCCAAAGCAGCTGCTCCAGCCAAAGCAGCGGTGAATCCGTATGGCATGGTGGCACCGGAAAAACCGGCAGAGGAACGTCAGCAGGGAACTCTGCGCCGCAGCCAGCGCCGTAAGCCTTCCTGATCCCGTCTTTGACAGCATTTCCGCAGGGAAGCGGAGTGCTGTTATCATGCCTCCGACCTTACGCGGAGATTCCTTATGCTTGGCTGGCTGTATTTTCTCACTGCCTGTGTTCTGTTGTACCTGTTCTGGAACCGCCAGCAACAGGCGAAAAGTATGGCGCTAAAAGCCGTGCGCAAACACTGCCAGCAGGAAGATGTGCAGTTACTGGATGACACTCTGGTGATGTCCGGCATGGCTGTGCGCCGTGGTCCGGGTGGCTGGCGTCTGCACCGTGAGTTCCGCTTTGAATTTTCCTCTACCGGCGACGAGCGTTATGAAGGCAAGGTAACTCTGGCCGGGCGCCATATTATTGGTCTGCGTCTGCAGGCTCATCGCATTCACTGATGTACTGTATTGACTGACGCACTGTCTTTTTGAACGGCAGCCAGGAGTATTTATGAGCGATTACACGATTGAACATCAACCGGCGCAGAGCCGCTTTGTGTTGCTGAAAGACGCTAAGGAATGCGTGCTGGATTACAGCATCAGAGGTACTCAGATTGATTTTACCCACACCTATGTACCCTTTGGTCTGCGTGGGCAGGGGTTGGCGGAAGTGCTGGTGGAAGCCGGGCTGAGCTGGGCCAGAGAACAGAATTATTCGCTGGCAGCCAGCTGCTGGTACGTGCAGAAATTTCTCTGACGGACAGCTGTTTAAGACAGTCCGGACAGTGTTCAGAGACGGATCAGTTCCAGCACCCAGCGACCGGCGGTTTCCGCTTCGGTCGGCTGCGACAGCGTCGCCATCCCCTGATCAAAAACCGCCGGGCCGATACAATCACGGCGGCGTGGCAGCAGACGTTCGGTAAACTCCACGGTAAATTCCGGATGCCCCTGAAATGACAGCACCTGATTGCCGATATAAAAACCGGCATTTTCACAGAAGTCGCTGCTGAGCAGACGGCGCGCACCCTGCGGCAGAATTTCCACCTGATCACGGTGGCTGTAGATCAGACGCAGATGACTGAGGTCGTCATTGACCCAGACCGGATGCTGAACCACGCGGGTGGTATGAACCCCAATCCCCCAGCCTTTCGGACTGCGCGCGGCATGACCGCCCAGCGAATGTGCCAGCAGCTGATGGCCAAAGCAGATGCCAATCATTTTTTCGCCGTTGGCGAACGCCTGCTGAACCCAGTTGCGCAGTGGCGGAATCCACAGCAGGTCTTCGTATACACCGGCTTTGGAGCCGGTAATCAGATAGGCATCGCACTCACCGGGTGTGGTAGGCAACTCGCCCTGCTGAACCTGATAAAAACGGAAATTCAGGTCTGCCCCCAGCGACGTAAAAAACCGCCGGAACATATTGCCGTAGGAGCGGTAGTCGTCCAGCAGATCCGGGTACAGGGTGTCAGTTTCTAAAAATCCCAGGGTTTTCATTCAGTGCAGTTTATCCTCTGATGTCGCAGCTGATTGCGGTATGGCTTTTTCGCGGATGGGTTTCAGTACGCCTTCCAGCCCGTTAATTTTGATCTCCAGTGCCAGTGCCAGCAACATCCCCAGCTGTCCTTCCGGAAAACCTTTCTTGCTGAACCACAGCAGGTACTCTTCGGGCAGGTCGATCAATACTTTGCCCTGATACTTGCCAAACGGCATGGTGACTGTAACCAGCCTGACCAGATCTGTCTTATCAAACACCGTAAACCATCCCGTAACGACTGAAACAATATGATGAACATCTGTGCTTTTTACTGCAAGCCACACGTTCCTGTTCTGGTGGTCTACACTTTCCCAATGATGTCTGGTTTGTCATTAGTCTTCAGCTGATAACACCGGGACAGTAGTAATAACCGACAATTGGATGTGGATTTGCCGGATGACCCTAATGACTGCGGAAAAGAAAGAAGTCCGCTTTGAAGACCTGCGCTTATTGCCCGGGCAGGCGCTGCAGCTGGAAATCGAAGGGTATACCAACGACCGTGATCGTTCCGTATTGGTGGGTTATCGGGCCGGCAACGGGCTTATTGTAACGACGCCGGTGATAAACGGCGCGCCTATGTCGCTGCGCCTCGGAACGCCGCTGAACGTGCGTCTGTTCGCTACCCAGATGAACTGTGCCTGTGCTTTCCATACCGAAGTCGTGCACATCGCCCGTGCTCCCTATGCCCATCTGCATCTTGCTCAGCCCAAAGCGCTGGCGCTGGGTGAGGTGCGCTCCAGCGTGCGCGCCCGGGTGAATCTGATCGCCTCCATGCATTTCGGCACGGACCTTAAGGAGAAAAAATCCGCCAGAGTCCGTGATATCAGTCTCGGCGGTGCCAGCGTGCTGGCAAAAGATGCAGCGGTTATGCGTGATGAACCGGTGCGTCTTGTCGCCATGCTGCAGATCAGTGGTGTGGAGCGGCTGGTGAATCTCGACGGTATTGTCCGCTCTGTTCAACCGGAAGAATCCGGTATCCGCCTGGGTATTCAGTTCAGCGGACTGAACGATAACGACAAAATTTCTTTGCAGGCTTATGTGCTGTCACATGTTTATTTCCAATAGCCCCAATCAGGAGTGCTTGTATGACTGGGTCTCAGCTTCATGGTGTGCCGCAGAATGATTGCGGAAAATGGAAACAGGCACAGCTTAATGTCACAGAGTATGTACAGGACCCGGTCAGGAATACACCGCGTATGGAATTATTAATATCGCGCCTGATCCGCCATTTTCTGCGGACGACACCGGACACTCTGGTTCAGGATATCCGTTCAGCATTACATGAAGTCGGGCAACGATTTAAGTGTCCGGCCATTGTTATGCTGGTCTGTCGCGAAGGCCGTTGTATAGAGCCAATCCGCATTGCCATTGATGCCGCCAGCGCAGCCTGTGCGGAGGAAAAATCCAAACGCCTTGCGGATATCTGTGATCATTGGCTGATGTATGAAAAGCAAGTGCTGGCGGATGAAGGTCAGCGTGGTGAAAATCCAGCCCTTGATGCCATTTTTCAGGCATTGGAAACGCCATCCTTTCTGCTCATACCGGTTGCGCAGGATAACGATATTTTTGGTGCTCTGTTTCTTTCGTTTGATGCCAATAGTGAAATTCCGGAGCCTTACGAGCGCCAGTTGCTGAATGCGTTTCTGGAGTTGTGTTATGTGGTGTCCGAGCGTATTGCTGTGTTCAGTGAACTGCAGAAACGCGAGGAATTACTGGCGCATACCGAAGCCATTGCCGGTATTGGCAGCTGGAATGAAAACTATGAAACCCAGTCGATTTATTTCACCCGTGAAGCGGCACGGATTTTTGGTGTAGCGGAAGGTGTTACGCGAATTACCCGCGATGATTATATTAACTTCATCCACCCCGACGATAAGCTGGCGGTCATGGAGCGCTTTCAGACGAGTCTGACCGAGCCGGAAACCTTTGATGGCTGCTACCGGATTATTACTTCCGCCGGACAACAGAAAGTTATCCGCGCACTGGCAAAAACCACGTTTGATGAACAGGGCGGGATTATCGGCCGCAGTGGTATGGTGCAGGATATTACCGAGCAGACACGCAAAGAGCAGAGTCTGATTCTTGCCTCGCGGGTGTATGAGTCGATTATTGAAGGTGTGGTTATCACCGACAGTAAAGGCATTATTAACGGCGTTAACCCGGCATTCAGTAAAATTACCGGGTACAGTAAAACCGAAGTGCTGGGTGAGCCGGTATCCGTGCTGGATAACCGTGAGCCGGACCGGATGTTTATGCACAGCGTGATCCGCAGCTGCATCCGTCAGGGCTATTGGCATGGAGAGGTCTGGAACCGGCGTAAAAGTGGTGAAGCGTTTCCGCAGAGTCTGACCATCACCTGCATCCGTAATGAAAAAAATAAAATTCAGAGTTTTATTGGTGTATTTGAAGATACCAGTCAGATCCGTCAGTCAGAGAAAAAGCTCGATTTTCTGGCCAATAATGATTCTCTGACCGGCTTGCCGAACCGCACCTCTGTGCAGGTTGAAGTGGATAAATGCCTGATCCGTGCCGCTGAAAAACACAGTCGTGTGGCCCTGCTGTATATCGATCTGGATCACTTTAAACACATCAATGACAGCCTTGGCCATCCGGCCGGTGACCGCCTGTTGCGTATCTGTGCTCAGCGTCTGCGCGGGCGGCTGCGTGAAACAGATATCGTCGCCCGTCTTGGCGGCGATGAATTTCTGGTGGTGCTGAATAACGTTGTCGACGACGATCAGATCCGCTGGGTGACGGGTATGCTGCAGCAGCTGTTGTCGCAGCCCTATGATATTGGCCTGAATCAGGAGCTGTTTGTCGGTGTCAGTATCGGTGTCAGTGTCTACCCGGATCACGGTGCGGATGCCATTCCGCTGTTGAGCAATGCCGAAGTGGCTATGTACCACGCCAAAAATTCCGGCCGTAATCATTACTGCTATTACAGTTCTGAGCTGACTCAGGCCGCCAATGACCGCCTTGAGCTTGGCTCGCAGCTGCGCCAGGCACTGAAAAAAGAAACCGAACTGGAATTGTGGTTTCAGCCGCAGATGGATGCGCGCAGTGAACGGCTGATCGGAGCTGAGGCGCTGATCCGCTGGAATCACCCGCAGCAGGGGCTGATTTTTCCGGATCGTTTTCTGCCGGTGGCCGAGGACGCCGGTTTGATAACTGCACTGGATTACTGGGTACTGCAGAGTGCCTGCTGTCGTTTGGCTCAGTGGCAGTCGCGGGGTTACGATCCCATTGTGCTGGCGGTAAATATCACGCAACCGACCTTTATTTCCGGTGGTCTGGTGGAACACCTGTCGGCGTTGCTGAAATATTACCGCCTGAATCCTAAGTGGCTGGAGCTGGAAATTACCGAAGGTGCGCTGCTGAAACCGACCCCCGGTGTGATGAACACCATCGCTGGCATAAAAGAGCTGGGTATTTCTCTGGCGGTGGATGATTTTGGTACCGGTTATTCGTCACTGGCGTATCTGCACCGTTACCGTGTCGATAAATTAAAAATCGACCGCAGTTTTATCAGTACGCTGGAGGACGAAGAAGAAGAGGGACGGATTATTACCCGTACCATTCTTAATCTGGCTGAGGGGCTGGGCCTTAAGGTATTGGCAGAAGGTGTCGAGACGCAGGGGCAACTTAAATTTATGCAGGAAAATGGCTGTCATACCTTTCAGGGGTATTACTTCTCAAAACCCCTGTGCCATAAAGAATTCAGCCTCTGGATCCGCTAGCGGACAGAGGCTGATCTGTGCTGAATAAGTGCTGACTTATTCAGACTGAACCCGGGGGCTCAGTTGCTTATTCGCTCAGTTGCTTATTCGTAAGTGCAGAAGTAAGCAACCTGGCCCTGAGTTTTAACGCCGAACTTCACGTTGGCAGCAACTTCAAAAGATTCGCCCTGAGCAAAGGTTTTCCACTCGGTTTCACCTGGCAGCAGAACGTCCATTGAACCGGACACAAGGGTCATCACTTCTTTTTTGCTGGTGCCGAATTCGTAGTCACCGGCTTCCATCACACCAACGGTGGCAGGCAGGGTTTCGGTCTGCAGGGCGATGGATTTTACGTTGCCGTCAAAATATTCGTTTACTGTAAGCACCTTGGGAGCTCCGTCTTGATGAAAAGAGCGCCGATTATACGCTTTCATGCGCGCCGGGCAATCGGTCGCCGTACTGGCCTATTGTTGTCCGTCGGGCGACAGGAATGACAGTTCAGCTGCACGGCCTTCAGCTGGCAGCGCTGATGCGCAGCGGCAGAATGATGGTGAACTCGGTGCCCTGGCCCGGCGCACTGGTAACAGACACACTGCCTTTCAGCTGATTAATGATCAGATCCTGAATGATAAAGGCGCCCAGCCCGCTGCCACCATGATCAGGCCGGGTGGTAAAGAAGGGATTGAAAACGCGCTGACACACTTCTTCTTTCATGCCCTGACCATCATCACGGAAGACAATAACGGCGTTGTCCTCACGCTCTGACACTTCAATGGTGATATGGCCCGGGTGATTGCGGTCATCCTGCTCCGCGGGAAAGGCGTGGGTGAGTGAGTTCATCAGCAGATTGGTGATTACCTGCGCCAGTGCGCCCGGATAGGTTGTGGTTATAACCGACTGGCTGCATTTCAGCTCCACTTCCACAGGGCGGTATTTATAGCCCGGGCGCAGCGAGGTAATGATGCTGTTGATGTAGTCACAGAGTTCGAAATCACGCTTCTGTTCGCTGGCCTGATCTACCGCCACCTGTTTGAAACGGGTGATCAGATCTGCAGCGCGGCGCAGGTTTTCGGCGGCGATACTGATGCCTTCACTGGAGTATTCAACGTATTCGTTGAAGTGGTCGCGGCTCAGGCGGTTCTGGTTAAACAGGGTTTTCAGTTCTTCCAGCTGTTCTTCCATGGCACTGACGGCCGTGACACTGATGCCCAGCGGCGTATTAATTTCATGGGCCAGACCAGCAACAATGTCGCCCAGAGCTGCGTGTTTCTCCATATCAACCAGCTGTTTCTGCGTCAGCTTCAGAATACGCAGTGATTCGGTGACTTCGCGGTTTTTCTCTGCCAGCTCGGCGGTGCGTTCCACTACTTTCTGTTCCAGAGTGGCGTTCAGCTCTTCTGACCGGCGTTTTTCTTTCTGCAGTTCTGTGTTGGTACGGTTCAGCCGGCCGGTAAATTCCACCACCTGTTTTCCCAGACGGTTGAAGGTATCAATGATCTGGGTGAATTCGTTACGGGATTCGGTATTGAGTGGCGAAAAGGTAATCTGACCACTGCCGCTGTCAAAGCGGATGGATGTGCGCAGCGCCGTCAGAATGCGGTCCAGCGGGCGGAAAAGCAGTTCAAGGGTGATCAGCATAATGGTTACAAAGGCGATCACCAGAATGGTGTTTACCATCATGGTTTTTGACAGGGTGCCTTCAACCAGATCGTACAGTTCTTCCTGCGGAATGCAGACCGCCAGAATCAGACCGGTGCGGGAGCGCGCAGCGTACAGGTAGTCACCATTGTCGGTCGGTAGCTGCTGCACGCGCATGCTGCTGTCGAGGCGGGCAAACGGATCAATCATGGACAGGCGGCTGTCACCCAGATATTCATTCATGCGCGGTGAGTAGAGTATGGGCTTGCTGTCCTGCGTGACTTTCATATTCTGCAGGCTGCCCATCACCTGGGGCAGTGCCCAGTCGACACTGGCGACGCCCAGCAGTTTCTGGTCATCATCGTACATCGGAGAAACCACTTTCATGGTCCATTGTCCGCTCTCGTTGACGTAGGGCGCGGTCCAGTAAAAATAGTCGGGGCGGTGCTCGGTGCGCGGCCAGTTATCCGGTATGCCAAGCTGATACCACCAGGAGCTGGCGTATCCGGCTTCGTAGTCCCAGGTAAACGACAGGCCAATATCGCTGCGGAATACATAGGCGCCGATAAATTCTTCATCAGGGGAGAGGGAGTAGGGCTCGTACCAGACGCCACCACCCACGGCATCAGGAAAAGACGCGAAGGTACGTAACAGCAGGCGCTGCAGTTTATTGCGGATATCCTGCGCCTGCTGTTCATGGTGGTATTCGCCGAAATGCTCACCACCACGGGCCAGACCGGCGGCGGTGCGTTCCATCTGCGACGACAGTGCGTCCATCTGGCTGACCGTGGCTTTCAGCGATGCCATCACCTGGGAACGGTTGAATTCGACGATGCCTTCATGGGCGCGCTGGTTATAATTCAGCAGCAGAGCGGCAAACCCCATTACCTGAAGCAAAACAACTGTCAGTAAAATACGGAATTTGATACTCATACTGCGGCAACGGCTCCTGCATAATTGCTTATTCAGTCTTTACAAGATTAGCACCTGCGCTGCCTGCGGCGTAGCGATAATCGGCAATGCTGCCTGGCTGACAGGCCGGTTTCCGGGGTGATCCAGAAGGATTTTACGTATCAGGTGGAAGCGGCTGATACCAGTGTGCGGCCAATGTACCTGTCCTAACTGTCGGTCAGCGGTAATATCACAGAAAAACCTGCCTGGATGGACAAAATTCACGCGACATAGCATTTTCTTTCCTGTATAGTCCGCGACCCCTTTCAAGAATTGATGAGTCGGGCCCCGCCGTGTAAGCAAACGCGAATGAAAAGCAGCTGGCTTTTCGGAACGGCAACGCCCTTCCTTCCTTTGCACACAGGTACAATATGTCCGATACAAACTCTACAGGCTTTGCGAGCCTGGGTCTTCCTTTTCCTGTTCTCCGTACTCTGGAGGAACTGGGTTACGAAGCACCATCCCCAATTCAGGCCAACAGCATTCCTCCTCTGCTGGAAGGACGTGACGTGCTGGGTATGGCGCAGACTGGTACCGGTAAAACCGCTGCCTTCGCTCTGCCGCTGCTGACCCGCACTCAGGCTGACTTCAATACTCCTCAGGTACTCTGTCTGGCGCCAACCCGTGAGCTGGCGCAGCAGGTTGCCGAAGCGGTTAAAACCTACAGCAAATACATTCCGGGTATTAACGTGTCTGCCATCTATGGTGGTTCAGATTACGGCTCGCAGCTGCGTGAACTGAAGCGCGGTCCGCAGTGGGTTGTTGGTACGCCGGGCCGTGTTATGGATCACCTGCGTCGTGGCACCCTGAACCTGGCCGATATCAAGGCCGTTGTTCTGGACGAAGCCGACGAAATGCTGCGCATGGGCTTTATCGATGACGTTAACTGGATTCTGGAACAGACTCCGCGTTCACGCCAGGTAGCTCTGTTCTCGGCGACCATGCCACGTGAAATTCAGAAGGTTGCAGAAACCCATCTGAACGATCCGGTGGAAGTAAAAATTCAGGCGAAAACCACCACCAACGACCGTATCCGTCAGCGTTACTGGTTTGTTGGCGGCGTGCATAAAAACGATGCACTGATGCGTATTGCTGAAACCGAAGACTTCGATGCCATGATGGTGTTCGTACGTACCAAACAGGCAACTGAAGAAGTATCCGATTTTATGTCGGCCAACGGTTTTAAATCCGCACCACTGAACGGCGATATTCCGCAGGCTCTGCGCGAAAAAGCGGTAGAAAAGCTGAAAGCCGGTCAGCTGGATATTATTGTTGCGACTGACGTTGCAGCCCGTGGTCTGGACGTTGAACGTATCAGTCACGTTATTAACTACGACATTCCGTCAGACACCGAGTCTTACGTACACCGTATCGGCCGTACCGGTCGTGCCGGCCGTAGCGGTGAAGCCATTGTGTTTGTTCGTGGTCGTGAAAAACGCATGCTGCGCGACATCGAAAAAGCAACCCGTCAGCCAATCGACGAGATGTCGTTGCCGACTGCCGAAATGGTGAACAAGAAACGTCGTGAAGGATTTAAATCTCAGATCGTGGACGCAATCCACTCCGAGAAAAATCAGGAATTCCGCAATATTATTGAAGAAGTTCTGAAAGAAAATCCGCTGGATGCACTGGATGTGGCAGCCGCTGTTGCCAGCCTGCTGCAGGGCCAGAAACCACTGTTTATCGACGAGAAAGCCGACAGCCGTATGAACAGCCGTCGTGAAGAACGCGGTGACCGTCCGGAGCGTGGCGAACGTCGTGAGCGCGGCGAGCGTTTTGAGCGTGGCGAACGTCCTAAGCGTGACCGTGGTGCCAGCAAAGAGCTGCCACAGGCACACGCGAAAGCACTGAAGGGTCATCCGGAAGTGGATATGGAGCGTTACATGGTCAGCGTTGGTTATGACGACGGTCTGAAGCCAGGTAACCTGGTGGGTGCTGTTGCTAACGAAGCTGATCTCGATAGTGAGTACATTGGCCACATCGAAATTTTCGACAACTTTGCTGTGGTTGATCTGCCGGAAGGTATGCCAGCGCCGGTAATGAATAAACTGAAGAAAGCCCGCGTCTGTGGCCGCCCTCTGGAAATCAAACCGTACAAAGCGGCTGACGTTCCGGAAGACGGTGGTCGTGGTGGCCGTAAGCCTGCGGGTGGCCGTCCGGCTTTCAAGCCAGGCGCTGGTCGTGGAGCAAAAGGTCCGTCTGACCGTGGTCCTAAAAAACCACACCGCGGTAAAAACGAAGGCCGCAGCGAAGGTCGTGCCCGTCAGGGATAATGATCTGAACTGAACTTCAGAAAAAAGCCGGTTAAGAATTTCTTAACCGGCTTTTTTATGCAGTTTTGCACTGGCCTTAATGACCAGCGGCAGTGGAGGTTCAATCCGGATTACATCGAATAGCAACGTTTCAGTTCGGTAAAACTGTAGTAGAAGCTGTTATCGGCTATTGGCTGACAGGCAGTTTTAAATGCCTTCTCCTGCTCGTTGTAGAGCATTCTTACCAGTATCTGGTTTTCTGCATTGCGGAATACATCCCACTGTACATTACCGGCCATAGGCGCGACGTCTTCACCACGCCATGGGTTGTTTGCACGGGTGTAGAGCTGGCCGTCACTGAGCGGCTGATCACTGCCCGGCAATTGCAGGTAGGTAGTGAACGGCACCAGTGTTTCGGCATGAGCAAAACGCGCAACGAGAGAGTATTCGCTGTCACCCTGCTGAACGTTTGCTACCCGCTGGAAAAAATCCTGCACCAGTGGACGGGCCATACGGTAGGTGATATCCCGGCCTTTAAAAGCAGGGCCTTTGGCATAAAAATCCTCAGCATCCATCACATAAGACAGCCATTGTGTTTGCTCCGGCGTAAAGTATTTGCGGAAGTCCCACGGCTTGTCTCCGGCTTCATCCGGCATGCCCAGTGCAATCTGATACAGATTAAACAGCTGCAGCATGGCGTCCACATCGTTATAAACTTTCACTTCAGTTTCATCCGGGCGACTGTAACTGTGTTTGCCGGCGGCCAGCTCATCGATAAAAGACGGCGTGTATATCTGACTGAGGACATCGCGGGCGATGCTGTGCATGTGCTCAGAATAAAACAACGTATCAAAGACGCTCAGCAGCTGCGGATCGGATTCTTTGTAATCCTGATAGTCACGGTTTTCTGGCTGCTTATGAAAATACAGGGTTTCAGGATTGGCGACGGGAGCTGATATGACCTGCTGCAGGGCCGGATTGGCTTCTGTCAGCCCATGACTGAATGCCAGGCCACTGTCTTTCGCCCGTTGTTTACCGGAATATTCGACCAGAATTTCTTTGTCAGCCTGCTGCTGAAACAATGTCTTATTGCGTTCCGCCAGACGTTGACCGATGCCTGCATGTTCAAGCTTGCCGAGCTCTGACAGGTTGCCGTAGCCCATAGCAATGTTGGCATCCATCATGCGCTGAATTTCACTGCCCAGCGCCTTTCCGGCTGCCGTCAGTTGGTTCTGCTGTTGCGCCGATTGCCAGATATTAAGGCTGATATGGTCGTATTTGGGGCTGGAAAGTCCGCGTGAACCATGGCGGGCAAGCAGTTCAGAAAAGACCAGCGCATAGCCTGTGGGCGGCTGCTGATAATCGGCCGCACTGGCTGCGGGTGTGTAAACAGCTTTGGTGGCGTATTCGTATGTGTCCTTGTGGCCTGTTGTCTGAGTTGATGTCGGAGCAGTAACAGAGCAGCCGCTGCTCAGGCCTATCATTAACACTGTGGGCAGAGAGTATTTCACCAGATATTCCTCGTGCTATGGCACATTTAAGTGGAACAGTTAAATGGAACAGTTAATAAATTGATTTGTATATCAATATTGAATGCAGACGATGCTAGCACGCTGAAACAGCGTTTAATGCAGACTGTGAGAAAACGGACTGAGCTGAAAAAACCCTTTTTGTCAGGAACTTTCAATTGCGGAAATAACCCGATTACCACTCGCTGGTGAAAACCTTTGTTTTATCAGGAAGGGTAAAATAACGTGTATAAACGGCTTTTTTTCATAATTTTGAAATAGTAATAACTGTCAGCGCATCTCTGTTTGTTGCGTCAATTGATGATTAATATATTAATAGGTGTGCTGAGGTGTGCTGAGGTGTGCTGAGGTGTGCTGAGGTGTGCTGAGGTGTGCTGAGGTGTGCTGAGGTGTGCTGA
>MDTC01012631.1_pt1 | contig 86648 bp, 62 predicted proteins | sample 811181 | NCBI WGS metagenome assembly MDTC01 (sample SAMN05326644, study PRJNA326480) | marine metagenome | isolation source: seawater | place: Pacific Ocean: North | collected 2011
GTCATGCAGGATATGAGGGTTATGTAATGCCCTCTGCACACGCCCACCATTACAATGAGACTTACAAAAATAAGCGAATCAAATCTGCTTACAATGGTGGGTATGAGATCAAGATCAGTGATTGCCAATACGCTTCTCTTTGGGATGGTAAGAAAAAGTATTTTAATCGAATTGACTAAACAGAGGTCGCAAGGTTCTGACCTCTTGGTGTTACTGTAAGGGCAAAAGGAACACCAGTTACTGGGTGAATATCAGAACCACATAAGATAGGTCCGATAGAACCACCTGGTGCGGCAAGTGTAACAGTTGTACCACTGATCAAAACAGATGTGTTCCCCCTTATAGAAACTGTACTAGCCACAATAGAACACACAGTACCAGAAGTAGCTACTAATCCCCCTGCAGGTGCTAAAAACTTGTGTCCTGTTGGGTCTGTTATTGTTGTCGTACCCCCAACTACATCTGTCTTAGCCCCCGCACCTATTTTTGTTGTTTCAGTAGCAGTGGTCATGGTTCGTGTATTGGTAGCGGGTCCTATGTATAATTCAGTCCTACCACCAAAAGCATTTGTGTATGAATCAGAAGGTGTACCTGCACTTCCTGTAGCTGTTGACATAGTAATCACAACAGACCTAGCGGGGCCTCCAATAGGTAATCCATCAACAGGTCCGCCACAAACTTGTTCAAACTTACCCATTGAGGACTGTTTGATTGTATTTGCAGTAGTGTTCATAGAAGCACCAGAGCTAAAATCTATTTGTTCAGAAGAAGATAATCTCAGTTGACCTACTTGTGAGAAATCAACTAAGGGAGCTTTGAACGCAACCGCTGAACCAGACTGAATACTCACCCTTTTGTTTCCGTTGATTACAACAGAAACATTAGGTTCATCTCCCTCTAAGGAATCACCATCTTGAAAGCCACTAGCATTAAGGTTTATCGCACCTGTATTAATGTCTACACTTTCAGTTATGTTTGTACTAAGGGTAGTGGATTGGATAAATAAGTCATTGTTAACATCAAGAAACGCTCCGCCTAAGACCTTTGCTTGAAAAGAATCATCTTCCGGACTTGATACTTTTGCTTTGAGTTTCCCCCCTTTAGTAAAAGAAACAAAAGAATCCTCAATCCCACGAATGACAGGAGTTACCCTTAACAATGTCGCAGAATGATCTGAGAACGGAGTTTCAGATGTAGCTGTCTCTAGGGAATCTATTGTTGGCACAATAGGAAGTCCATATTGAGTCCTACCCTTAGTAGAGAAAGCGTCATTTCCTGTAGGAGTTCCCAAAACCCATTCGATAAATGGGGGGTTTCTATTTATGCCTTGTTCGATAGAAGCTCTGTCAGAGTCAAAACCATCAGTTTGTTCAGTAACTGGAAGTTGTCCGTCTGTTGTGTGGTTCATTTCTATACGATACTCAGTAAACGCTTTCCCACTCGTATAAGCGTTATTCTCAATATCAGTACCGATCCTAAATATAGATTTCCCACCATAGATCGTATCTGTATAAGTGTGATCTTCATAACCGTCTTCATCTATAAAGCCCGCGTTATATAAGAAGACATAAGGATCAAGATACTTTTCCATTTTCCCTTTAAAGTTTTTTCGCTCTCCAGCTATTGTCGGACCTAATTCAGTGAAATCCTCTCTCTCAAAAACAGGGTGTGGTTGAAGTTGTCCTAGTTCGATAGGGTTATCAAATATATCACCGCCATTAATAGGGTTATATGGAATGCCCTTTGTATCAACCTGTATTGAAGCATCCCACTTAATCCCATCAGAGAACATTTCTTTAGGTAGAGTCCTCGCATCTCTTTGAACCATACCCGCATAAACTCTTGCACCAGACATAGCGTGGAACTGTTGCAAAGACCTCATAACGATTGCTTGATCTTGATCTCTAATCAGAATCTCATTTGATCTGCGATTACTTAAAAGAACACTTTCATCAAGAACCATGTCTGACCCTTGAGATGAACTCGCACCTATATTACCAGGTGAGAAGTGTCTTAGTTTGTGTCTAATCCTTTGATAAAAGTTTTGGACAATCTGACGCTTCTTATTGTCTTCCATGATGTTTTCACTAGGTGAAAACCCTTGAGTCATAATCCAATCATGTTTAATCCACGGTACATTAGGCCACCAAGCAAGAATAGCGGGAGTTTTCCCCGATGTTCCTGCTTTAGTGTCTGAAGCAAACCAACCTATAACACACTGATCTCCTATTTCTGGTATACCACCCATAAAATGACGATTACCCATTGAGGGCATTAAAAGCTCAACTCCAGTAAGGGGTCTTGTATCGCTTCCATTACCAAATAGGATTTCAAGAGTACACCTCATCTCTTCCCAATGTATCTCTACGATCTGTGCAATACAAAGGGCTGTTGCAGACCAACCTTTTCCAGAAGAGCCAACTGTTTTCTTAGTTGTCTCTTGTGCCTGCTTAGTCTTTGTCTTTGTTAATCCTTTTGATTGTGGCATACTCATTCTTCATCATCTCCTAATATTAAACTACCAAGACCAAGAGGTATCAAACGAGCTGTTGCATCTTGTATTTCTCGTGTGCCATCCCTTTCAGCTCTTGCCCTTGCCTGTCTTTGTTGATCACTTAACTCTTCTAGTCCTGATTCTACATTTGCTACTGCATCTGAAAATCCAAAACTACCATCAGCAACGCCATCACCATCTACATCTTCAAGTGGTTGAATCAATCGACTACCGCTACGACTATTGAAGTCAAACCCACTCCCAAATCCAGTTGATCTAGCAAATCCTGTTCCAGATGTGGTTCTTTGAATGTTCTCACCTCTCAAAGCAGTCTGATGTTCTCTCCACTGATCTGCTTTAGCTTCAGTCATATTCCTAACTGATCTCAATAAAGGATTTTCGATTTCTAAAAAGTTATCCAAGTTCAAACTCCCCTCTAATAAAATAGCGTCTGTGTTATGTATCCTACACTCACAAACTTCATTACCCTCTGTAGAGGGAAATATTTCAGCTAATGCCGATGGGATATTAGTGATAATTTGCTCGTCCGATCTTGTCATTAACCTATTTGCTAATGCGTTGAGGTCTAAACTGTTATCCTCTTCTGTTCTAGGAACACCATCCAAACCTAACCCAATCGCTATACGATCAAGTTCTTTCAGACCCGATTCTTCAAAGTCAAAAGATTCTCCACTTGGTCCCCTTTCTATTTCCCTTAGTCTTTCTAAATACGCTTCTTTCAATGTTGCTTTAAAGTTTGTCTGTCCTTTAGCGTTATCAAGGGATTCTATTAAGTCATCTATCTGAGTTGGGGTTAATGCTCTTGTTGGATCTTGCTTTAACAAAGCGTCAAATAAAGTACCCCTAGTCGCTCTAAGTCCACGACCATATTGATATGCACCAAAAACCTCATATCCTTTGGCATCTGAGATAGGGAAGATCGGTGTGATCGTAGCTTTTTTGCTTGAGATATTAATCTTGTCTCTACTTATAGTGATTTCTTTAGGTATGACTAGACCAAAACCACCAACTGATTTACTTACAAGAATACGCACCTTATCAATCATTTTTTGATCGCTGTCAGAATAAGGGGGTGTTTGGTTCGCAAAGTGTGCTTCGCTAAAAGCGTTAGGGAACTCTTTCTTACATGAACTCCACACATGGTAGACAACTACCTGAGTAAAGTGCTTTAATATGTTTTGTCGAGATTTGATGGGAGTAAAAGTATCAAACTTATCTTTCCTCTTTATGTTTCGGTCTTTTATTTTTTTGGGGTCAGATATGGCATAATCTTCACCACTAGAAAAATACTCAGTAGCTTCATCTAAGAAGAACTTAGATGGTGGAAAGTCTTTAAGTTCAGTAGGTAACTTCAGACCCTCAAGACTAATAACCCCATCTTTCAGATTAAAAATCTTTAGGAAGAACTTCGAAGGTAGATCTAGTAGATCAGAACCAGACTTTTTCTTTAACTGACCTGAAAAGATTGAAGCAACTCTTTTATAAAAGGTAGTGAAAAACTCCACACCAGGATATGTGTTAGGTCCGTTCCAAACAAGCCCTACATTTACTGTAGGTCCGTCAACTTTCTCTACTGAAAAGTTGTTAGATATTTGGAAAGATAAAGCTAATATGTCTTTTGTAGGTACATATTCAACACCGCTAGAATACATAGTACGAGTCAATAAACCTCTGACTATTTGTGATCTCGTATCTTCGTTGTTTCCAAACATAACAGTATCGCCATCACCTTCAGGAGAAGCGACCACTACATTATCTCTGATTTCATCTGGAACTCCCTCATTAAACTTCAATGTAGGCATTGTTCCATCTTTAGTCTTTTTGTACTCTGTTAGATCTGGACCTTGATGTTCTGGACTTGGGTGCGAAGAAGAATAATATCTGAAGAACCCAAGTGCTTTAGGGGCGAAACTAGATTTCCTATCTTGTAAGGCCGACATTAAATTCTGTAACGGAGATGTTCCCTCTCCCTTACCTAACGCAGACTTAACTGTAAACATTAAATCAATAATTGTAGCTTCATTGCTCCCACCTGTGGTTTCTTGAAAACCCTCATAAACACCTGCAGTGCCTATAGTTTCTTGAAAACTCTTCTGTAAACCCTCTCTTCTTTCCTTTTCTCTATCTGTTGCTTCTTTTGCTTTTTTAGCATTTTTTGTCCTGCCTATTGCCCTTTCTGCTTTTTGTCCATCGAACTCAGATTTCCTACTAAGCACATCCAATGTGTTAATCCCAGCTATGTTATAGTTTCCATTCCTCTCTGTCCTAGAAGTTTCAGATCTTCTAGGTTTTCTTTGACTAACACTTTTAATACGACCTTTTTTGTCTGCCCGAACTACAACTACGCTAGTATCTTTATCAACACCTAATGGTACTTTTCTAGTCGAACCATCTCCTGTGGGAACTAATAACATCCACGGTCCATCTTTAATAGTAGCTTTAGGATCATTGGGGTCTGTTGAAAGTAGCTTCAATCTGATCGCTTCATTAACGATCATGTTAAGGTATCTCTCTCTTTCCTTTGATCCATTCCTACCTATATTTTGAAAGTCTGGATCAAAGTAGAGCATACTAGGATTCGCATTTTGATGGTCAAAAGCCATTACCACATTAGGGAATCCTGTGATCTTCTTATATGCCATATCTTCACCCAATTGATCTGAAGATTGGGTGTTTATTTGAACATTCGTTCTATCGTATCTACGATAAATGTACTTCTCTGGCAACTCAGTAGCACCTAGATTAACAGCTCTTGCGGGATCATCTCTATACTTCACATCTCTCATACCAGGCGGTATAAACTTTTTGCGTTGGCAAACTAGTGAGAGTGTAGTGGTACATGAACCCCCATAACTAAAGCTATGACTGACAGACTCCACATAATAAAAACAGTCATTTTCTTCAACATACACAGGGTATCCTGGTTTGATTTCTGGCCTTAAAGGGATTGTTATATCACAACCTTCAGTGTTTTTATTTTGACGATCAAGCTCAACAGCTGCCGCATAATAAGCCTGTCTTGCTGTGTTATAATATGTGGAATCAAACTCTGCACTTTTCCATCCGTATTTAGCCACTAAAGCATAGTCTACATAAACACCTTTGACACCCCACTCTCCACCAATCCCAACTTCAAAGTTCCTAAAGTGAGAACCTTTCATCGTGATATAAGTGGCTTCTGGCTCAGAATGACTATAACTAATACTTACTATATCTTCTCTGTAGATATTATAAACACGATCAGATGAGGTGTCCATATTATACATGGGTGGTTTAAATACTAGATCACCATCCATATCTTGATAGAACTCATACCCTGTAACATCACACACTCTTTGAGCTATCGACTTCTTTGACTCCATAGAAGATTCAAAGAAAGCAACCTGTGCAAAGTTGCTTATATCTGTAACGAATGGTTTTAAAGATAAAACACTTAGACCTGTCTTATCCTTTTCTGAAATCTGTGCCAACTGCCTACCATCTACAGTTCTTAGTATGCGACCACCTTCTGCGTTATCAAACTCATAAGCGATTAACCCTGCCGCCACCATACGACTATATGCACTAGCTTTAGACTTAGGCTCACTGTATGGTTTATTCTGTTGCTTAATGACTTTACGATACTCTGCATCTTCTTTCTTCTTAGTCGTTTCGGGAAACGAAATGATTTGTGTTTCTAATGCCGAATACATACGACCCGAAGCACCATACATTCGTAATCCATACATACCATTCCTAAAGCGTTGCTCTAAGTACCTCATCATCAAAGAATAATCTTGAGGTCCGCCTGTATGTGTACGAGCAGTTATATTAGATGACTTCCTTAGAGCAAATCCTGTACCCTCTGCACTACCACCTGCATCTAAATATAAGTCATAGATAATTTGATGTGGAGTCATGTTTGTATACACATGACCCTTTAAGTTGATTGAACCTCTTGCCATTGAGGGGTTAGCGGCGAAGTATCCTTGTTGAGTATTGATCTGTTGATTATCCCAAAACGATAACATATTCCTTGTAGAGATACTTACAGAATAAGCCCCATCTGAATAATCGACACCAACACCAGAGATCACGCCATGAAAAACAGGGTAGTAAGGACGAGTCTCTACATCGGGTGCTTTTAATGTCTCACCATTATCTAGGTCAATATTGTCTGCCTTTAACGCTAACTCTTTAACTTGAAAGAATCCTCTATAATAGACAAAGACTTCTATACCCGTAACTAAAACAAACCTACCATCTTTATATACTGAATCCCCATAAGACCACGGAATCTTTAAGGTTATATCACAACTATTTGAACCATCTATACCACCACTTACATTAACTGCGTTAATGAATCGTGAGAAATCTATCTTGTTCTTACAAGTAGGACAACCAGGCAAAGTTGTCTCACCATTAAAAGTAACAATAGCATCAGGAGTCCATGAGCGAGTAGTGCGATACTTATTGATAAAGTCCTCAGACCAATTTCCAGCATAAGGTCTATCTTTTACTTTCATATTATCCCCCTAGATCGTAACCACGGAAGACCCACCGAATGGAGAGTCAATCACAACATCTACACCCAAGAGATTATCACTTTCTCTAATGTCTCTTGAGTTTAATGTGTCAGGCATTACTGACGGCTCCATTAATGGGAATAACTGAGACTTGTATTGAAACGCTTCTTGCGTGTGCTTAAAAACAGTAAAAGAGAGACTAAATTCAATGCCCCCATGTTGAGTTTCATCACTCAAACTATATTCCATCTTGGTAATACGACCATCCCATCTCTGACCATCATAATGTATACTCTGCCTACCTACAGCATGATACGCTCTTGATCTGCCTAAAAGGTCTACAATCGTTGCACTGTTCCTGTAATAACCTAAGATTGCAGTTAGATTCCTAAAAGCTAAACTGTCTCTACGACTTACATATTGAAGCCCTGAAATGCCTTGTATATTGCCATCACGATCCGGAGTTTCGATCTTCTCTCTACCCGCAATAAAAGCACCTATATTACAATTTATTTCTATGGTTACTTGTTCTTCTCCCCATCTATGGAAAATAAAACCATATCGAGTAGGATCTCCAAAACTCTGTCTGCTTGTGTATGAAAACGCCATCGAATTTGGATTGATAGCAAACACAATAGGCGGAAGCGTTAGTAAGTTCCTATGTTGGAGCATGATACTACGAATCTGATCTCTATCTGTGATACCCGCATCTTGAACAAGCCTATTCGCTTCATCTGGTCTAGCACCATTAATAGGTTTGTAAGCATAACTAGGTAAGTTAGGCTTATACATTGCTTGCTCTCTATTCTGTAAGTTAGAAAGAGAACTTGTTTTTGTAGTAACTCCAGAAAAAGGCTTGTCTTTTAGTTTCTTATAGTCTCCGATATAGGGTGGGATTATAGATAACACAAAAGGAGACATTGACCTTAAATGTTCTAATCTACCATGATCTATAGGTATTGTTCCCTTGTTGTCTTCGGGAAACATGAAGAACTCTTCTGTCATGGGTAGGTTAATATAAGGAGCTGTGTCGAAAGTTGCTTTAGCCATGATTAAAAACCTCCACTTGGCATTTGTGTTCTCACACCATGAAATTCTCTCTCTACTTGCATAGCTAAACTTACATTGAAGCTATAAGGACTGGTTGCGTCATCTGTTACATTGAATGACTGAAACCAACCAAACCAAACCCCACCATCAAAGATCATTTTAATCTTTCCTTGGACAAGGATTCTACCTGTTTTATCGTAGACAGATCCGTTGTTATGGAATAGTGCAAGAAGATCAAGGTACTTATCGTAAGTAATCGTATCTCTTCTTGTTCCCCCAATGTTTACACCGATTGCTTTATTTTTATCCCCCTCAGCAAAACTATTTGTCCTAACAGATACAGGTCCGGTTGTTGCAGTTAAACCAACATAAGGTCTGATGAAAGCTCCACTGCCTACCTCAATACTAATCGTTGTAAAGTTATCTCCCCAATAATATTCAACCCAACCACTTAAAGTTGGACTAATCTCTTGTTGCTTCTCATAAGAAAAAGAAACATTCTTAGGGTTCACATGGAGAGTCATCTTCACATCATCTGGTAAAAGTGAAGTCTGACCGTCTGGTGTTACAATGTCAAAGACAAATGGTCGAATACCTAACTTAGCATTCCCTATATCTTTATTTGGAATAGGAGACTTAATCATGCAGTACCTCCCATAAAGCCTTGCATAGTATCGCTAACGGCTGTGGCTACCATCATTCCTGTCTGTTCATTGGTAAACCCACCATTAACATTTACAGTGATGTTAACACCACCACCAACATTCCCCATCTTTTTGAATCTCTCATCCACATAACTTTCCACAGCATCGCCTGGTCTAGTCATGGCTAAACCACCCCCCATAGGTGTGGGTAAATCAGCTGGATCTATCTTCCATAAGTTTCCTTGACTATCAATCCAAAAGTCTTTTTGTTTCTTCGACTTTGCTTTTACCTTTTTTACTTTCGGTACTGTTCCTGTAGGTGTCTCTGTTCCACTACCCGAGGCACTAACACCATCAGAACTGCCAGCAAACCCTAATAATCTTTTCGCACTCTCATTACCCCCAATAGCCAATCTCCTTAATCTACCCATATACTTTTCATCGCCCGCTACTTGTTCAAATCTCTTACCTATAGCACCTGCATCTGTACTTTTTATTTGTAATGTTGATGCGATGTCTCTCAACTCTTTTTCTTTTACTTGCGATTGATATTTCTTCATCGCTTCAACTTGTTGCTCTATGTTTTCCTTTTTCCTTGCTTTTTGATCTTCAATAGCCTGCTTTCTAGCTTCCCCTAAAGGAGTAGGTTTTTTCAAATCCTCTAATGCCTGTTGCATAACCTCTTCTGACTTAGTTGTTTTTTGCTTCATTCCCGCCGTCACGCCTACTACCTGAGAGAGCATTTCATCTTTCGGTTTTCCATCAGCCCCCTTAACTGTTTTAGATAACCTTGACAGTCCCGCTTGCATTGTAAGTTTGATACCTCTCTCTAACATTAATTGTGCAGTCGTATCAGTCAAGCCCCCAGCATCCGCTAACTGTCTTAGTTCATCATAACTCTTGATCTGATTACCTTCCATATCAGTCATGCCCGCTAAATCTGCATCTTGCTCTTGCTTAAACTTCTTTAGCTTTCCTCTCTCTTTCCCTTTCTTTCTCTCCCCCTTTAAAGATCTTTGTCGGGCTTCCTCAAGGAACTCATCAGAAGTTGTGTCTGCAACCGCACTTATTTCATCATAGTTAGCGGCATTGATCGTTAAATCACGATGCATTTCTTTTGTTCGTTGTAACTTTAGATCATCGGCAGCTTTTTTCTCCTTTAATCTCGCTAACTCTTTTTGAGCAGCCGCTAACTGCTTATCTTCTTCTTCTGTTCTTTTTGCACTAGGTTTGAGGGCTAACTTACCTACCAATTTATTTTGCTTATCTAAAGCGGAATCCGTTTCAACCCTATTAGACTCCAGAGTAGCCATTTCACCCTCTAATATACGAAGTGCTTTCTGTTGCTCTTCTTTATCCTCTGAGTCAAGACCCCCACCAAAGAACCAGCCTACAAGATTGTAGATACCTTTAGATATATCATTTAAGATACCCGCTATCGTATTATTCAATGCGTCAAAAACAGATGTAGTTGCCTTAACACCCTCATCTAAGAACTGTTCTTGTGTTTTCTTTTCTTCTGCTTTGGGTAGGAGTTCGTCCAACTTTTCTCCCTGTGCTTGTAGATAATCAGAGAAGTTAGTTACTTCCATTTCTGTTTCGGCCATGACGAGTTTGCCGTCTTTCATTTTCAGACCTTTAGACGCTAAGAAATCTTCATCCATAGCTTCTTTTCCCTTTGCCATATCTTGAGCTTTCCTCATATCTCCTTTCATAGTGGTCTGAAGTTGGGCGAATACATCTAGTTGCTCTTTACCAATGCCAAACTGACCTAGCATTTCTTTTGTTATAACCCCTAAGTTATTTACATCTTTATCCCCTACCACACTCTCCATAATAGCAAACTTACTCTTTAAGTTACCTGTTGCACCAAACTCCTCTTGAGCGGCTTGTCTTTCGGCTGCTGTAGCATTCTTTTTAGTACCTGCCGCTAACCTCATAAACTTAAAGAGTTCATTCTTGAACTCACCCGAAACATCCGGACCTAATTCAGACATTACTTTCTGTCTTTCCTTTTCACTTAACTTAGCCAACCTAGCTACTAAGGCTTTCTCGTCAACTCGTTCTTTCCCATCTTCACCTGTCACCGTTGCGATTTTACCACCTAAAGCCTTCCCAAGTGATTGGAACGCATCGCTCGTACCTTTTTTACCCCCAAAAGAATCAGAGAAAGTTTGTGCGAATCTAAGTGCTTCTACTTGAGTTGCTTTTCTTAGCTCCTCAGACTTTGTAAGCATATTACGCTTGAGTTGGTCGAGATAACCCTCACCTCTAAACCCTGAGAACAAAGATTGTAATGCTTTATCAAGACCACTTTTACCTAGAACCTTTGAGAAGCGAACCATTAAGATACCCGCTTCTTTAGTTCTGTAGTTCATGTTTTCTAATTGGTCAGTAAGCTCCATTACTTTCTTAAAGAAGTTAGCGGTACTATAACTTGACTGTAATGCCATGTCTCTTATGTTTGCAAAGTCATCAGCCATTTTCCCTAAGATAGACCCATCGTGAACTGCAATCCCTAAGTCGTGTGCAAACTTACCCATATACTGAGAAGCCTCACTCATGGAAATACCCAATGCCATAGACATACCTTTAGCATTCTTCATGGCATCTTTCATATTCTCGATAGCTGTAGTTCCACCACCAAACTGTTTGATACCCATGTTTAACTGTTGGAACTCATTAACAAGTTCTATCGTGTCATTAACAGCCATACCCATTTCTGTTGCGAACTGTGCATCTCTAAATGTATCTCTGACCTCTTCAAGATTTTTTGCTGTTGAACCAGCACCTACCGCCATCATGTCTACAAGACCGGAACCCTCAACTAACTTTTTATTAGCTCCAATAACAGATTCTTCTGCCATCTTAAATAATGAGACTAATGCCATCACAGAACCTGCGGCGACTGCTAAGACACCCACAGTCTTGGATAGACCACCTAGCATATTGGCTAAACCTGAACTACCTTTGCCAGCGGCAGCTTTCTCTTTTGCCTTACCTGCTCTTTCAGATAAGTATCCAGAAAAAGACCCTAAACTACTTTGAAAGGCTTTGCCAAAACTCTCAAGATCTCCTATGCCAGAAGTGAATACATCTACGCTTGACTCAAATCTTTTAGCGAACTTTTCTTCAAGCATAGCACCAGCTTTGCCAAGTTCAGCAATGCGTTCTTCTCTGCTTCTCAATAAATTTTCATATTGAGTGAAGTTGTGTTCAAGACCCTCTGCAAAGTTCCCTGCATTTTTCTGCATTTGAGCAGATTCTTTAGCGAGTTGACTAATCTGTTGGTTGATCTTTTTAATGTTTGATACTTGAGCGGCGTATGCTTTCTTATTGCTTTCTTGGTCTATTTGAAGAAGTGCTTCTTTTGCCTTCATCAGTTCGTTGGCCGCTTCTACTTGTGATTGTCTCACTCGATCTGCGGATTGTTTAAGTTGTTTGACCCCTCGCAAGTCATTATTTCTTGCGAGTTCAGTCATCTTCTTATTGGTGTTCTCTACTTGCTTTTGAAGTCCTTTTAAAGAATCTATGGAGTTCTTAAATATATCAGTTTGAGAAGCGTCATTTAACCCTTCAAGAACTTCTGAAAAAATATCTGTTAGTTGAGTGTCTTTCATCTTTTCACCTACCTTTCAAACTTAGGTGTCTGCCTGCCTTGCACTTTATCCTGTAATGTCGGAATCCTAGAAGCAGGCTTTCGTGGTGATTGCAAATACTTTTTCGCAAGCTGGTCTGCGTACTCAAAACCCTCCTCAAATATAACGGTATTCTTTTCTCTGCCTTGAGTCATTTGTGCCACCTCTTCATCAGTATATGCTCTAATAGGTGAACTCATAGATAAACTATTCAACTCTTGGAGTTGTTTACCCATTAAGATAGCGTCTTGTTGTTGCTTATAGATGAAGTTTTTTCTTTCCTCTACACTCCTTTGTACCGCTTCCTTGTATTCTCTAACCGCTTGGTCATGTTTATCCTCTTTACCCTCTATCCAGTTCCAATACTCATCTTGTAGTTGCTCAACAGACTTAACGCTTTTAAATTCATCTCTATTTTCTTCTGTGACTCCCTTACCGCTATTTGCTTCTTCTATAACACGCTTACGATAATCTTCTTGGTGCTTTCTTTTCTGATCCCATTCTCTTTGTACTTTTTGTACTCCCTTTGGATTCATTGATGAACCAATGAAGAACGCTTGACCCCATTGTGTTTCGATTTCTGCCTTACGATCTTCAAGTTCATTGAAAGAAATCCAACTCTTTTGTAAATCTGTTAAAGGATAGGGTTGAGCCGAGAAAGTCATATTAAACTTTGCTGAGTGTTTCCATTCATCCCACAAAGACTTTGAAATCTGAGTATAGCAAAATGCTTCAAAGAATGTGGCATACGAATGAGATTCTTTGACACAAGCCCAAAAGTACCCAATCACCCTATTTGTGATCTTAGGTGTAGACATTAAGTAGTTTAATAGGTCGTACCTACACCCATCACTTACTTCAAATCCCCCTACTGATTGCAAGCAGGAAGAAAGGATGTGGCAACTCTTCTTCACATCCGAATGTGAGTAATCTTCACTGTTTATTACATCTTTATGTAAAGGTAGCCTAAATCTAAATACTCTATCCTCAACAGTAAGAACTAATCCTTGACCGCCTGTTTTGATGTAATCATAAAGTGCTTCATGGTACTTCTTCATTTTCAAGTTCTGCTAACTTTTCAGACCTATCAAGTGATTCGATACGCTCTTTGAGGTTTTCTTTTTCAACCTCTGCGTTATCGACATTCAACTTTAAACTCTCATCGAGGTTTTTTTCGATTTCTTCTGATAGAAGTCCGTAATGCTCAAACAACTTGTTAATGAGTTGCTTTGACCAGTTATCCATGATTTGAACAACGGCCTCTTCCTTAGAAACTTTAATAGGTGTGCCATTCGCAAGCAATTCACCTGTCTCAACTTCTACGAGATCTCTCAGATCAAGATCTGAAACTTGAACAATAGAACGAGCAAGTGTTTCTCTCCGAAAAACATCAGCAAACTCAAGTGCAGAGGTACTTTCTTCAACTGGAGGTAAAAGCCTTTGCACTTCAAGTTCTTGCTTGGGTGTTAGGTATCTCAAAGTAACATCGACACCTACGAGGGTTACCAATTTCTCTTTCTTGCAGATTTCTGCAAGGGGAGACATCAACTCTTTGAGTTGCAGTAAATTTAATGTCATTTTATTTTCATCCTATCCGTTTATAAAGGTACGGCTACCTATAGTATACCATTAAAAGATAGATTATCTTAATCTCCTAAACCGGCACTAGTTGCGTCAACTGCTGTGTTCACTGCACGAGCTCTATTAGCATTACCCGTACCGTAGAGTAATGAACTATTCTGACCAAGTGTAGGATCATTACCTGTAGCCATGAACTCACCATAAGTAGAGTATAAGTCATGCACATCAGTAACATTAGCTTCTATTGATTGGTTGATCACACCACCATCAGCAGTCATACCACCTGGATCAAGTGAAGTGATCCAACAACCCTCACAGTAAGTGATCAATGCTTTGTGCTTTTGAGATCCATCTTTACCAGGAGCGGCATTACCTCTCTCTGCGGCATCTAGTGTAGATCGTTCCCCTGCGGTTAAAACACCATTAGTCGCATTTTGCGATGTAAAGTCTACATTTACAAGACCTTTTGGTCCAGTCGTGGGTGCTTCTGTGTCAGCAAGGGTAGAGAAAACCAACTGTTGTTCAACATCAAATGGCCATCTGTGTTGTTGTAGTGTACGAACAGGTCCGTCAACACCACCTGCATAACCAAATGCTTGGTGAGCATTTGAAAGATAAAGTAAAGCACGAGTGAAAGAAACAGTGTGAACTCCTGTAACTCCTGGTACAAGCTCTGCAATCTGATCGCCAAAACCAAGACCACGATACTCACCAGCGTCCCTTGAAGAACCACTGATTGAAAATTCGCTCACAACACCAATTTGGTATAGAAGCCCATCATCGCTTCCATAAGCGGGTGTTAAAACACGACACTTTTGAGAGACAACTGCTCTTGTGTTAGGTGATGAGTTAAATTTGTAGAGAGCAGATGTACCCTGCACTCCTGCCTGTGGATTCATATCCTTATTTGTTACGGCCATGTGATGTCCTCCTAGTGATTGACATATCTAAGGGAAAAAGTTTTGTTGTTCATTTATAATCTGACTATAAACAAACTATTAAGACCAAACGAGGTATTTATGTCTTTTACATCTAATGAGAAATCTTATGGTGGATATTCTTCGTTCTCCCCTGTACGCCACGCAGAAAAATCTGGCGAAAAAAAGGAGAAAAACGAGAACATACCTAACTATGTCCATGATAAAGTTGAAGAAATCATGGGTAATCAGAAAGAAAAAGACGAGGGGAAAGCATGGGCTGTTGCTTGGTCGATTTACTGCAAGTACAAGAAGCCTGGCTCACCTCATTGTAAAAAAGAATCAGATGATTACTTCCCAAGTAGGAATTCTAAAAAAGCAACTTGGACTAAAAAAGACCAACAGAAGATCAAAAGAATCACACTAAAAATTAGTGGTGCTTTAGATGTGCTTTCAAGTAAAGCACTACTTGTAGTTGAAGAAATACTCAATCAACATTGCGACACCGAAAGAGAAAAGCAAGTTGTTCGACATATGTTTACAAAAGGTAAGTTCCCTAGTTATATGAGTAAGTATGCTGAAGAAGCGAGAATACTAGGTCGAATAGCAGGGAAGTTACACTACGAGAAAAAACCTAGTTCCATCACCTACGATGAAACTAGGAAAGCACATAAGGTACTGAGAATCATCGCTCAGTATTGCTATGTCAAGTGGTCGAGTCGTGTATGGTCAAAAGTGTACTTTTCCTCAAAAGATATTCCGTTAAGTACAATAAGACTTGAGATGCTAAGAATCCCCCAAATAAGATTAAGCGTAGAATACAGTAGGCTTCTTAGAATCTTGTTCCCCTAAATCATATAATACACTCAAGATATAGGAGCGTATTTATATGGATGGAAAAAAACTACTTGCTACAATCGAAAAACTCAGAGAGATCAGAGTTAAAGAAGACCTTACACCACCCCCCTGTAAGATTCTTAACTCTCACTTACCGAATGGTGCAGAACTCAAGTTAAGACAATATCAGATTCAAGGTATATTACACTTACTTGCAATGCCAAGATTTGTATTGGGTGATGACACAGGGTTAGGTAAAACCTTACAGGTAATCGCTACTCTCTCTTATCTTTGGGATAAGAGACCAGACATTCCCGCTCTCATATGCACTACCAAGTCTGCGGTAGGTCAATGGGAATCTGAATTTGCTAAGTTCACCACAGGTGTGAAAGTATTTAAATGTCTGGGTACTAAGAAGAAGCGAGTGAAAATCCATGAAGAGTTTAAATCTTATGAGGGACCAAAAGCTCTCATTATGGGTTATCGAACTGCTGTTATGGACTTCCAACTCCTTCAAGATATGACAGGTCATGTCATGGTCTTTGATGAAGCCACAGCTTTTAAAAATGATCGTGCTCAAGTACATCAAGTATGTAAGCATTTAGCGGGTGCGGCAGAGCGTGTGTGGTCTTTATCCGCTACAATCATCAAAAATAGGCTCATGGAAGCATGGGCTATTTATAAAGTTACTGTACCTCATGTATTTGGCAACAAAACGCATTTCATGCGTGAGTATTGTATCACTAGAGATCAAACCATTCCTGGTTCTCGTAGGAGAATCAAAATCGTTGTAGGTCATCGTAAGCGTGATATAGAAGCATTTAGAGAGCATATTGACCCCTACTTCTTAGGTAGACCAAAGCATGAGGTAGCTAAAGAGTTGCCACCTCTTACAACTAAAGTCATCAACTGTGAAATGAGTAAGCCCCAAAAGAACAAGTATGCAGAAGCCTTGCAGGGATTACTTGAATATGTAGATCCAGAGACTGGTGAGGTCATGGAGCGTGAGGTTACCAAACTTACTGCGGTGACCGTGTGCCAACAAATCGTAAACCACCCTTGCCTTGTAGATTGTGATGGAGACTCTGGCAAACTTGATACTTTACTAGATTTACTTGAGAACGAGTTAGAGGGTGAGAAAGTAATTATCTTCTCTCGCTTTAGGGGAATGGTGGATATTCTTGAAGCAGAGATTGAAGCCAAGAAGATTAAAACTTGTCGTATCACTGGTGCTGAAAATGGAGATCAACGACTAGCGAGTCAAAAGGCTTTCCAAGATGAGAAAGATGAGACTAAAGTATGTCTCATCACAATGGCGGCTGCTGAGGGAGTTAATCTCCAACTCGCTAAAGCAGTTATCTTTTACGACACACCGTGGAGTGCAGGTGATTACTTGCAGATTATTGGTCGTATGATTCGCATTGGGTCTATTCACGATAAGGTTTATAGTTACCATATCTGTGCCCCTAAGACCATTGATGAAAGGGTTATGAAAACCCTTAAGGCTAAGATGAACCTCATTGAATCTGTCTTAGGTAAGCGTCTTAAAGAAGACGGTGAAGATGACACTGTACTTGAAGTTGGTCAATCTGAAATCGCTGATCTCTTTGACGGATTACTTGATGACGCTAGAGACATTATTAAGGTCAAGTAAATGTTCTTTGAATATGATAAAGAAAAAAAACCCCTTGAAGAATACTCTTGGGTAAAAGACGGTCAGCTCTATGTCAAACAGACAGACTGGGTAGAGATCAAGTCTAACTATGAGCGTAAAGAAATTGTAGCCTACTTACGAAAGGTCATAGTAGAAGAGCAACCCCCCACCCCCTACCATGAGTATTCCCAAGCAGAGATCGACACAGAGTTTAAGAAGCTATCTAACACAAAGTACATACCTAGAAAAGAAGAATGGAACACGGATCGAGTAGAGGATATACCTTTATTGTTCAAAGGACAGTCTGTATTCTTCAAGAACCAAAACCCTACAGGCAAAAAAGTCTCTAATACGCATACGCAGAGGGAAAGATCAGTAGCATGGTACACTGCGACACGACCTACATCATACGCTAAAGCGTGGGATAGATTAAGAAAAGGAGAACCAGATACTCTAGCGATTAACATTGTCCACTTTGCCGATAAGTGTCTCGATAATAAAGCACTCATGGGGGGTGCAAGGTTGAGTGGTAGCTTAGTTAATCAGTTCAAACCCTCTGTAGCAAAAGGGATCTATGATTTCTTTGGAGCAAAGAAAGTCTTAGACTTCAGTGCTGGTTGGGGAGATCGACTCGTAGGATTCTTGGCTTCCAATGCCGAGTCTTATATCGGAATTGACCCGAACACTAAACTACATGAACCCTATCAAAACATCGTAGAAGACAATAACAGAAACAACAACGAAACAAAGTTTATATGCCTACCAGCAGAGCGAGTTGACTATTCAAGCCTTGAATACGATTTTGTATTCACATCACCCCCTTATTTTAACTTAGAGATCTATACAGATGAAGCTACGCAGTCAGCAACAAAAGAGACAAAACTAGACGATTGGTTAAACGATTTCTTATTTGAAACAGTAACTAGGGTTTATAAAGGGTTGGACGAGGGTGGTCGGATTGCCATTAATATATGCGACCATAGATTATTTAAAGTCTGCAAGACTTTGATTGAACACATGGACTCGTTAGGTGCTACTTATGAAGGTGTTATCGGATTTGAGATTGCTAGTAGACCACTCAACGCAAAGGGGAATGTGAGTAGGGGCAACCAAAGTCAAAGAGGTGAGCCTATTTTCATCTGGTCTAAAGGGGATGCACCTAAACCTAAGTATAACCAAGATAACTTTTTCGGGGTTTAATATGTTTTTTGAAATCCCAAAAAAAGAACGAACAAAGATAGAGGATTACGAATGGCTTTGTGGGAATACCTTGAAACTTAGTTCAAGCGATTTCTCAGAGATAAAAGAAAAGTTCACCAAAGAGGAATTCTTTACCCACATTTGTAAGATAATAAGTCAAGAGAAGATACCTTTCCCTTACTTCCCTTACAAAGAAATCGAGCAAAAAGAGAAGTTCTTCAAACTTAAAAACAGTAGGTTTAACTACACGAAAGAAGAATGGGATAATAACCTGCTCTTGATAGGGGATAAAAAATATCGTGGTGAGTTTCTAATGTTCCCAACAGTAGGTTATTCTGGCAACTCCTTATCAGATCTATTCACTCAAAAAGTACGCTTAAATGCAGTTAAGAAAGCAAGGAAACACACCCTCGGTTCTGTTATAAATGTATGGGAATACATTCAAAGTCATGGCAGAGCAGATAACGAAAGCGTCAGAGCATTGCTTCGATGTTCTTACTTAGAAGACAAGATCAATGAGAAAACAATATTAAGAGGGGCTAGACTAAGCGGTCAAATGGTAACGCAGTTTCGACCTAGAATCGCAAAAGACTTATACAACTTCTTTGGAGCAAATAAAGTCTTAGACTTTAGTGCTGGTTGGGGTGATCGCTTGGTTGGCTTCTTAACTTCAAACGCTGAATCTTATATCGGCATTGATCCTAATACTAAGCTCCATGAACCCTATCAACAAATAGTCGATTTCTACAACCACGAAAAAAAGACTAGGTTTATCTGTAGCCCCGCAGAAGATGTCGAGTACAACAACCTTGAATACGATTTTGTGTTCACTTCACCCCCTTACTTTGATACAGAGATATACACAGAGGAACATACTCAAAGTATGTTTAGGTATACTCAAGAAGAATCTTGGAAAGAGGACTTCCTATTCAAAACCTTGAATGTTATATATCGAGGATTAGTTGAGGGTGGTCGTATTGCCATTAACATATGTGATAGCAACACTTTATCAATCACAAACGATTTAGTTGACTATATGAAAAGTATAGGTGCAACCTTTGAGGGGATCGTAGGATACGAGATCAATAAAAGGCCAGGTAGTATTCGTGAAAGTAATGTACTCCCTAGAGCAGAACCTATTTTCATTTGGAGTAAGGGAGAAGCTAAAGAACCTAAGTGGTTAAAAGAAAACTTCTTCGGTATATAACCTATTCATATAATAAAAATAGGAGGTACTGATATGTTTTTTGAGTACGAAAAAGAAATAAAAGAAAAGCTAGAGGACTATGACCTATTAGTTGACGGACATATTAAAATCCCATCTCATGTATGGGTAGATATTACAACTAACTTCTCTAAAAAAGAAATCATTGAACACCTCTCAAAAATTATAGAGGACAATAACTTACCCTACCCATCACCTGTTTATCAATCTCATGTTCTTAAACAAGACTTTAAGAAGTTAAAGAGGGAAAGCAATCGTGTTAAAGAAGGGGTTTGGGAATGTATGAGAACGCTACCCCCAAATGTTCCTCTCACTTTTAACGAAACCCCTTATTACATACAAGCTACTAGTCATGGGCTAAAGATCTCAGATCAATTTGCTCACATTGAAAGAGCAAAGTGTGGACACTTCAACCATAGAAGTCCGTGGAAAGAATGGACTAGAGAAGATCATGTTTCTAAACTCAGACCTGTATTAAGAGTGATGTGGGGATTACAAAAAGAAGATTGCTTGAAAAAAGGCGTGGGTAAAAAACAACTACGAGATTGCTTGAGGTTAGCCAACTTTCTAGCAAGTCAGTTCAAACCCTCTTGTGCCAGATCACTTTATAACTTCTTTGGTGCAAAAAGGGTACTAGACTTTAGTGCAGGGTGGGGTGATAGGCTTGTAGGTTTCCTTGCTTCAAATGCTGAATCTTATGTAGGGATTGACCCCAACACAAAAATGCACACTGTTTACCAACAAGTCGTTGATTACTGTAATGTAGGTAAAGAAACTAAACTCATTTGCTCACCTGCAGAAGATGCAGACTTATCTGATGTTAAAGTAGACTTTGTGTTTACTTCTCCACCGTACTTCGACATTGAACGCTACAGTGAAGAAGACACCCAATCATGGAAAAGGTATGGGGATATTGACTCTTGGCTTGTAGGGTTTCTTTTCCCTACTTTAAAGAAGTGTTGGGAGTGCTTAGAAGATGGTGGGAGAATAGCTATAAACATCACAGATAAGGGTCATGTAACAGATACTGAAAGAACCATTATCTGTGAACCTATGCTAACCTATATGGAGTCATTGGGTGCAACATTTGAGGGCATTATAGGTTATCGAATGAATAAAAGACCAGGTCTTGATATGGGCGATGTGGGCGGTGCGATCCATTGTGAGCCTATATGGATATGGTCAAAAGGGAAAGCACCCATGCCAAGTCAAGATGAAGACCTGTTCTTCTTAACTTGAGAAGTGTTTATCAAGAGCAACTTTGAGAGGACACCCTCGATGACCATGAGTCTCAACAGCTTCACCAAGTGCTTTACTCATGGTGAACAAGTCCTTTTGACTATAGTGTGAAGTCAAATCAGACATGAAATTAAAGATACCCATCAACTTGAACACTTCAAGGTTGTCTCCAAGTCCTTTGTCGAAGTCAATCTCAAATGAAGTTCTTCCATGAAAGTTGACACGACAGGATCGGCGACCCTTTGAGTATCGAGTGATTGTGATTGCCATTGAGTTCTCCTTTAGAAGTTAAAGTACACACACCTTAAAAGAAGAGTAACTAGGTGTTACTCTTCGTTCCTATAAAGTGTCTCACACCACTCTTAAAGGAGAAAGAAAATGACCCCAACACACTTTATAGGAGATCCTTGCTACTTTTTACACACCATCGAAGCGGGTGGGGCTACTAACGATGAACTTTGGGTAGAGAGCTTCTGTGAAGCTCTTGAAAAGGCAGAGTCTGGTGAGGACTTTGACGGACACTTAACTTACATGGGGCACCCTATCTTTGTGCATAGCACAGCGTTCGGAGATGGATCGTATGAGGGGTCTGACGGACGATCTTATCCTGTTGACGCAGGGATCATTGGGGCAATCCCTTTTGATCTTATCGAAGATGAGGTTATCCAAAAGATGGTCAAGGCACGAAATGTCCGAGCAGTTTCTATGACAACAGAACAACTGAGTAAGGCTGAATACTGTGATGGTACTTTCACTTTCCACACGAGCGGTGGTCGTTTGGAAATCGAGACAGATCCAGAAGAAGAATACTCTTGTGAGGACTGTGGGGCAGAGATAAGCGAGTATGAATACCATGATGAAGCCCTATGTAGATGGTGTATCGCTGATCGTGAGGAAGAAGAGCGTGAGGAAGATGAGGACTAAAAAATATGCTCACTCTTGATCTTGCTTTCATATAATGAAAGGAAAGGAGATCAATATGAGTAAATGTAAAAAATGTGGTGGGCTTGGGTATATCCAAAAGGATAACGGCCACATGGGTATGCCACAAGCCATTCAATGCGACTGCGTTATAGACAAAGCCATTGATGAACAAGCAGAAAAAGCGTGGACACACCTTAGTGTAGCACCAATACGCAAGCGTTCTTTACTGAATAAAAAGTGTAATCGAAACCTTGTGGTTACTGCTACCACAGACCAACTAAGACTACATCTTAGATCAGCTCTTGGAAACCTAAGAAATCCCAACCTCTTTGTTAAGGTCATTGGAGATCACACGCTCATGTCATCTTGGCTTGGTTCAATGTCTTTACAGGGCAAAGACATAGCAGACCCAGACTTTCAAAGAGACTTAAAAGTTTACTCATTAGATGACTTAGCTGAAGCCCCTTATCTCATGGTCATTCGATTAGGTACAAAGGTTGCTCGTAATGCGGCAATGTCAGAAGTTGTTACAGAAGCGATTGAGATCAGAGAACATTTAAAGAAGCCAACTTGGTTAGTTGTAGATCCAGACAAGCCACTTGAGGATGGTCATATTGCTTGGAGTCAACTTTTAGAGGACACGATTCATCATTGGGATCGAGTTGACTTAAATGACAGTTCAGTGAAGACCTCCACTAGGTCAAGTAATAAAAGCGTTTCAAACATGGGTCAACACAAACGAGTGAAACTCTAATGTTTTTTAAATATGATAAGAAAAAGAAAAAGAATCTTGAAGAATACAAGGTAGTGAAAGGGGATGAGCTTTTCATACCCCCTCACCAATGGATTGAGATGGTCGAAAACTTTGATAAAGAGGACATTATCGCCTACCTTTCAACTAAGGTTGAAGGGCTACCTTTCCCCCACACTAGGTACACTCAGCAGGAGAAAAAAAGCGATTGGAACAAGATTAAGTCAGAACAACAAGTAATCCTTGAGGCTGAATGGTCTATGCCTAGATGTACTTTAGATGAACCTCACACATATAAGGGTAGGTATCTTTATTTCGACCCTACAAACAACGGACTAAAGGTCAGCAATCAGTTTACTGAGTCTATTAGAGTTGGAGTAGTCCACAAGCAGTACAACTCCCCTCTTGCTCAATGGACTAGAGAGGGGTTTAAGTCTAAGCGTAGAGTGATCTTTAGACCCTATTGGGGAATGATTGATGCTTCTGATGGAGTAAACTCTAAAACTCTAAAAAGAGCGATTGAGGTTTCTTGCTACAAGGCAACACAGTTTAAACCGAGCTTGGCTAAGGCTCTCTACAATTTCTTTGGGGCTAAGAAAGTCCTAGACCCCTCATCTGGTTGGGGAGATAGGTTAGTTGGCTTCTTAGCCTCTGATGCTGAGTCTTATATAGGGATTGACCCTAACACTAAGCTCCATGAACCCCACCAACAGATTGTTGATTTTTGCAAGACTGATAAAGAGACTAAGTTCATTTGTTCTCCCTCTGAAGAGGCTGATTTATCAGATGTGAAAGCGGACTTCATTTTTACTAGCCCCCCTTACTTTGACATCGAGAGATACAGTAAAGAGGACACGCAGTCCTCTGTGCGTTATCCTAAACTTAACGATTGGCTCGAAGGTTATCTTTACTCAACCCTAGAGAACTGTTGGGGAGCTTTAGAAGAAGGTGGGCGAATCGCCATTAACATATCAGATACGATAAGGGATAATATAATAATATGCCAGCCTATGCTCGACTATATGGAGTCATTAGGAGCGATCTATGAGGGAGTGATTGGTCATCGTATATCTAAAAGACGAGGTTTGAACTTGAACAGGGCAAACTCATGCGTCAGCGTGTTTTGCGAACCTATCTTCATTTGGTCTAAGGGAGAAGCCCCCGAACCTAAATGGAATCAAGATAACTTCTTTAATGTCTGACATAAAAAATATTAATGTATGACACAAAAAACATATAAGTCTGTAGACCTATCACATAAGAAAGTGAAACTATGAGTGATATATTAAGAAGCATATTACCAGACGAGCCAAGAGGCGATGACTCTAAACTTATGTTTCAAAACTACTGTGCTTTGAAAGAATCTGTTTTAAGATTCGACCTACCTTCAGAAATCAATGTTTTCGATTATATTCAAGACTTTACGCTCAAGCATGGCCATTTACCTTCACAACAAAGTGTTCGTGAATACTTTGAGGAAAACCAATCTTTTGATGAAGCAGATCGCATTCAACAGATTGCTAATCGGCCTGTATCGTACCGAGGGGATTTTGTTTCTCTAATCGAACGCAGAGTTGAGGAAGGTCGCATGACTAAACTAGCGTCTGTTATGGCAGACGCTAAGGTAATCGCAAGATCTGGACTAGAAGTAAAAGAGGGTAGGAAAAAGAAGACCCTTAAAGGTTCAAGAGATGCAGGAAACTTCCTTTTAAATGAGATTGCTAAGATCAACACTCCAACCTTTGGATCTCGTATTGGTGGTGAAATCTTAGGAGATGGTGATGACTTTTGGGAAGAGTTTGAACGCACTCGCAATAAGCAAACTGATGTATTACCACAAACAGGATTGTCTATCATCGACAATGCCATTGGGGGGTTCAAACGAAAAGAACTTTACATTATGGCGGCCTTTACAGGACACCTCAAGTCAACCTCATCTCTTAACTGGGTTTATAACCAAGCAGTTTATGGGGGTACTAGTACACTGTACTTCTCACTAGAAATGCACTATCCACAGTGTAGACGCATTATCTATGTTTACCACTCTATGCACCCTAAGTTTAGAGATAAACGCATTGCACTAGGATTACAACAAGGTCAAACAGATGTAGGGATAGATCCAGATAAGATCAAAAAAGGAACTCTCTCAGTTGACGAGGTTGCTTACTTGAAAGAAGTCATCAAGGATCTTGATGAGAACATGAAAAATGGAGTCTATGGTTCAATACACATTGAAGTAGCTGACCCCGATGTTCTTGATTTCACTGTAGAGAACATACGAACTAGAGCAGAACTTCTATATCAAAAGACCCCATTCAAGATGATGGTAGTTGACCATGCCTTGTTAGTCTCACCTCGTAAGTGGGTAGCGTCTACGACAGATCGACTGAATGAAGTTATTCGTGATCTCAAGAAGACAGCACTAGGTTTTAATCGTGGTGAAGGGATACCTGTTCTGTGTTTGTTTCAAATCAGTCGTGAGGGATTTAAGTCCGCAGAAAAGAATGGTGGGTCTTATAACCTCACCCATTTAAGCTATGCCAACGAAGCAGAGCGTTCGGCAGATGTAGTGATCTCATCATGGTTTGGAGAGGACAAGCGTGAGAATAGCTTGGTTAAATACCAATGTCTCAAGTCTAGGGATCAAGCACCCTTTGAAGAATTTGACGCTCAGATTGTATGGCCGTATGGTCGTATCATCAATATGCCTTTACAGTTTCAAACTGTGACCAACTACAATAAAGATAAGAAAGGTGAAACATTTGAAGATCCTTTAGACGCTCTCATGGATCTGTAATGCTCACACATGACACTTTCTTAAATGCTAAAGGTGAAATATATCTCTCCCAAGAGGAAATAAGATCTTTAAGTGAAACCTATAATATTGAAGATATTATTCAAGTCTTAGGTGAACTCGTAGATCGCTTGCCTTTCCCCTATACAGAGTACACACAACAAGAGGTACAGGCAGACTTTAATGCACTTAAGAACAGTCATTTAGAGATCATTAAAGGTGAATGGACAAGCCATCGAATGAGCGATAAATTGTCTCCACTTTATTGTGGGGAATCAATCAGACTACCTAAAACTAAAAACATCGGTGCAAAGGTATCTAATCAGTTCACTGAGAAACTAAGATTAGATACACCTCATGCTCGTTATAAAAGCTGGGTAGACTTATGGGGTGCAAAAAGGAAATACTGGCTAAAGTATTTCTTCAACCCTAAAATGCACACCAAAGATTTGAGTCAGAAAAACTTAAAGCAAGGATTAACAGGGCAATACTCTTGTTCACAGTTCAAGCCATTAATCGCTAAGTCCATCTATGATTCATTTAAAGCTAAGAGAGTTTTAGACTTTAGTGCAGGGTGGGGTGATAGATTGGTCGGGTTCATGGCATCTAATGCTGAGTCTTATATAGGGATTGACCCCAACACTAAGCTCCATGATCCTTATCAAAAGATCATTAAATACTGTGATGACTCGACTAAAGAAGTAACAACTTATTGTTCACCCTCTGAGTCCTTTGATTTCTCTACTGTTGAATATGACTTTGTTTTCACAAGCCCACCATACTTCGATTTAGAGCGTTATAGTAATGAGAACACTCAGTCTTGGAAACAGTATAGAGACTTTGATCTTTGGCTAGAAAACTTTCTTTTCGTAACCCTAACAAACCTCTGGAAAAATCTCTCTGATGGTGGTAGAGTAATCGTGAATATTTCAGACATTTACTCTCAAGGTGAAACTAAAGAGATATGTCAACCTATGATTAAATATATGGACTCTTTAGGGGCAACCTACGAGGGTGTTATCGGATATGAAATGTCTCATCGAAGTTCTATATCTGTAGATAGAGTAGAACTACCTTTCTGTGAACCTATGTTTGTTTGGTCAAAAGGTTCTGCTAATAAACCCAACTGGAATCCTTACTTATTCTTTAGTTTTTAATATAAGGTTACATAGGAGGAAAATATGTTTTTTGATTACAACACAAAAGCTAAAGATAAACTTGAAGACTATGTAGTTTTGAAAGGTGATGAGTTATACATACCACCACACCAATGGATTGAGATGGTAGATAACTTTACTAGAGATGAGATTACAGATTACCTTTCAACAAAGATTGAGGGGTTGCCTTACCCTTTCACTAAATACACCCCTCAAGAGATCCAAAAAGATTGGTTGGCGGTACAAGCAGACTATATGACACCCGTGCAGGGTGAATGGTCTTTACCTCGATGTGAGTTGAAAGACCTACACACTTATCAAGGTAAATATTTTTACTTTGGTCCGAATAACAAAGGACTTAAAGTGTCCAACCAATTTACTGAGTTTGCTAGAGTAGAAGTTGACCACACACAATATAAAGGTGCTATGAAACAGTGGACTCGTAAAGGAATGAAAACTAAGAGAAGAAGTTTCCTCAGACCTTTCTGGACTCTATATGACACCTCTAAAGGTGTGAATAGCAAAATGCTTGTTAATGCCATTAATATGTCATGCTACATACCTGCTCAGTTTAAACCAACATTGGCAAAAGCGATGTATAACTTCTTTGACGCTAAAAATGTCTTAGATTTCTCTATGGGTTGGGGAGATAGGTTGGTTGGATTCCTAGCTTCAAACGCTGAATCTTATGTTGGAATAGACCCTAATACCAAGCTCCATGAACCCTACAATCAAATCTCTTCTTATTGTAAGACAAATAAGAAAACTAGGTTCATCTGTTCACCTGCAGAAGACGCCGACTTGTCTGATGTTAAGGTCGATTTTGTTTTTACTTCCCCACCTTATTTTGACACAGAAAAGTATAGTGAAGAAGAGACTCAATCATGGAAAAGGTATCCCGATACAAACGATTGGTTAGATGGATTTCTATACCCTACTTTAAAGAAGTGTTGGGATTGTTTAGAAGATGGTGGGAGGATATGCGTAAACATCTCTGATAAAGTCAGAGGTAATGTGCGTGTGTGCCAACCTATGATTGAATATATGGAGTCATTAGGGGCAACTTACGAGGGCGTTATTGGTTATCGTATGTCTAAAAGGCCAGGAAACCACCACTCTCTAAATGAAGAACTCGCTAAAGTTAGTATCTTTTGCGAACCTATTTTCATTTGGTCTAAGGGAAAAGCTAAAGAACCTAAATGGAATCAAGACAACTTCTTTGGGGTGTAGTCGATGTTCTTTGAGTATGAGAAAAAAGAAAAAGAGAGCATAGACGATTACACTTGGATTAAAGACGGTGCCTTATACACACCAAAACATGAACTGTCTGAGATCAAAGAAAAGTTTACGAAAAAAGAAATCATTCTTAAACTTTGTCAGACCATATATGACCACCAAATACCATTCCCCTACAAGAAACACAGCGTAGCTAAGGCTAAGGGTGAACTGTCTAAGTTATTCAACACCGACTATCAAATAGACAACTTTGAATGGTATTCAGACTTGTGTGAAGACATTAAGAGTTTCAAATATAGAGATAAATACATACTCGTAAAGACCAATCACATAGGCTCTTATGTTTCTGATATGTTCTGTCATCGCTACAGGTTAAGAGCACAAAAAAATAAGTACGCAAATGATCGACCAGGAGTAGTAGGGCTTTGGGAATACCTTTTATCTTACAGATGTGAAAAAGAGTCCGATATAGATTGGATCTTGTATATGTTCATAAATGGAATCTTCCACTTTAGCGATGAGATTGACCACAAAGCTGTATATACATCTGGTAGATTATCTATAGGAACTGTAAGTCAATTTAAGCCAGCAACAGCCAAGGCTATATATAACTTTTTTGGAGCTAAGAGAGTTTTAGATTTTTGTTCTGGATGGGGTGATAGATTAGTAGGGTTTCATGCTTCAAATGCTGAGTCTTATATAGGGATTGATCCCAACTCTGATTTGCACCCACAGTACGAAAAGATCCACAACTTTTGTGGGTCAAGTAAGAGGGTAGAGTTCATCTGCTCTCCTGCAGAAGATGTAGACTATTCAAACCTCAGATACGACTTTGCTTTCACTTCTCCACCATACTTCGATATGGAGTTATATAATGAAGAAGAGACTCAGTCCGTAAAGAGATACCCTAAACTGGACTTGTGGTTGAAAGACTTCTTGTTCAAGTCTTTGAGCAAAATATATGAAAGCCTAGATGTGGGTGGGAGGATAGCGGTAAACATCTCTGATAATGCCTATCGTAAAATCTTCGTCTGCAAGCCCATGCTTGAACACATGAAATCTATAGGTGCGACTTATGAGGGTACAATAGGTTATGGTCTTGCTCGTAGACCTTCTGACTTTGAAGATAAGTTAAGTAAAGAAAAGTCAGAGCCTATCTTCATTTGGTCTAAGGGAGAAGTACCCGAACCAAATCAACATTCAGAAACTTTTTTTGGAGTTTAACCATGAATGATCTAATAAAGACTTTAGACCCCATAGAAGAGCATGAGGGTTATCTTATTAAACGAGGGGATAGCTTTAAGTTGGGGTATGTCAATGGGTCTAAGGTAAGGCAAAGTATAAACATAGTCAGTGAGAACTTTGACCTCATCAAAGAAAAGCATGGCGGAACTCTTATAGTTAGTGGTGGTCTACCCTCTGCTCAAACATCTGCGGTAGCTCAAGTGGCACAACATTTTAACTTGAAGTGTATCGTTTGTGTTCCTAGATACGACAACTCAAAGGTAGATCTTAATCGTATCAATATATCTATCGCTCAAAAGGTAGGAGCAAAAATCTTTGGGGTGAGTAACCCTCAACCATCCGGTTCTAAATGCGATGTTAAGTGGCACAAAAAACATAGCAACCCTTATGAAATAAATTTTGGAGAGATAGGTTATCTAGCTCTTGATCCCATCATTTACCAAGTGCAGAACATTCCCGACAAGGTGAGCGAAATAACAGTGATAGCAGGTTCAGGGTTTTCTGCTCTAGGTGTTTTAATGGGAGTTAAAAAGTATAGGAAGTCTAATGTTAAAAGAGTGAACATAATAGATGTGAGCGGATTCACTACAACAAACAAGTCAAAATGGTACGACCCCCTACCTCAAGATCAAAAGTTTGATGGAGAGATCAATCTCGTAAAGTCAGAACACCCTTATCGTAAGTCTTTGAAAAGTTATCCCCTGTTCGATTACACTTATGAGTCTAAAGCGTGGGATTGGTTGATTAAGAATAGAAGCCCTAGCTTAAGTCATCTGTTTTGGGTTGTTGGCGTTAAGAGTCGAGATTTGGACTTAGTTGAACCTATTAAATGGCATACTTCTGAGTATCAAAATGCAATAGACAAGAAGAAGAACCCTAACTTTTTCTTCAAGGTGCAACTATGAAACCAGATAAAGAGATGTTCTTCGACATACCTAAAAATAAGCCAGATCGAGTCCAGTTGAGCGACTATAATTGGGTAAAAAATCAATCTATACACCTCAATAAAGAAGACCTTGATGAAATCAAAGCTAAGTTTAAAAGAAAGCAAATCTATGTTTTTATCTACAACTTGATTTATGATCATCAGTTGATGTTCCCCTTCAAAAAGTTCTCACCCTCTGAATGTAAGTCCTTATTCAGTAAACTAAAACACAACCACTATCCACCAATCGAAAAAGTGTGGAGTAGTGAGAAGTGCAATGGGTTTAGTTTTGACTATAAAGGTTCAAACCTCGTTCTGTCATCTTCGGTAGGAACAAAAGTTTCAGATATGTTCACCCATAAAGAAAGACTTAAAGCCCAAAACCAAAGAAGATCCGGAAAGTATGAAGGAATCTTTGGTGTATGGGAACATATGAGGAATGATAAGTTTGAGGACAAACATTACGATAGACCCACATATAACTTCTTAGGGGCTTTCGTTTTTCTTAATGACAAGTTGAATGAGGATGCAGTCTACACTGCAGGTAGACTAGGCGGAGGTTCTGTCTCTCAGTTTAAACCCTCAGTCGCAAAAGGAATATACGAGTTTTTCGGTGCTAAAAGAATCTTAGATTTTTGCTCTGGATGGGGTGATAGGTTGGTTGGATTCTTAGCTTCAAATGCTGAATCCTATGTTGGTATTGACCCAAACACCAAGCTCCATGAACCTTATCAACAAATAGAAAAGTTCTGCAACACAGGTAAACCAACACAGTTTATTTGCTCTCCCGCAGAGGATGTCGATTACTCAGAGTTGGAGTATGACTTTGTTTTAACTTCTCCGCCATATTACGACATAGAAAAATACACGAATGAACCTACTCAATCTATCGTTCGATATACGAGTTTGGAAGAATGGTTAGATAAGTTTTTATTCCTTACCCTCACCAAAATATATAAACATTTGCAAGAGGGTGGTCGTATTGCCATCAATATATCCGATAACTCCAAACAAAATGTTTTTATATGTAATGATCTACTGAAACACATGGAATCATTAGGAGCTACCTACGAAGGTGTTATTGGTTATGGACTCTCCCATAGACCACTACCCAACGGAGAGAAAAGCACTTCTTCGGAGCCTATTTTCATTTGGAGTAAAGGTGAAGCTAAAGAACCTAAATGGAATCAAGATAACTTCTTCGGAGTATAGTCTATGTTTGATTATGAGAAGCCCAAACTCCCACACCTAAAAGATCTAGTTCTCCTTAATGAAAATAACGAGTTCTCTGTTGAGCCACATCTCTGGTATCGAATCCTTGAGCAATACTCTAAAAAAGAGATCATAGAACATTTCTCACACCTTATTGAAACAACACCTGTACCTTTCCCTTACAGGAAATATCTTACAGAACAAACTCAGTTAGACTTTAAGTCTCTTTGCAAAGAAGATGTAAATTGGGTGAGAGGTGAGTGGGTAGGATTAAGGATTCCAAAAAGCCTTGACCTCTCCTTTAAAAGACAAGGATTATATTTAGATTATATCTCTAAGAAAGGGCTGATTGTATCAGATCAGTTCGTACAAAAGATTAGGATGGAGTGCGGACACAAGAATAGTCCATCACCAGCTAGGCAGTGGGATCGAAAAGGTTTTACTTCTAAAGTCAGACCTATATTAAAAGTCCTTATGAATCTGAACCGAGATCGTACCTTAAAGAGCGGATTATATAGTGCTTCTATGTATGATTGTTTAAGGTTAGGTCGATACATGGCAAGTCAGTTTAAACCCATCGTGGCCAAAGCCATATATGACTTCTTCGGTGCTAAAAGAATCTTAGACTTTAGTGCTGGTTGGGGCGATAGATTGGTTGGATTCTTAGCTTCAAACGCTGAATCCTACATCGGTATTGATCCAAACACCAAACTACATGAACCTTATCAACAGATTGTAGACTTTTGCAGTGTTGATAAAGAGACTAAGTTCATCTGTAGCCCTGCCGAAGATGCAGACTTAACCGATGTTAAGGTTGACTTTATCTTTACCTCACCTCCGTACTTTAACACAGAAAAGTATAGCGATGAAGAAACACAATCTTGGAAAAGATATAGGAGTTTAAATGGTTGGTTGAATGGATTCTTATACCCAACTTTAAAGAAGTGTTGGGATTGTTTAGAAGATGGCGGTAGGATCGCAATAAATATCACAGATGTTTTAGAGGGAAACAAGTATCTAAAAGTCTGTGAACCTATGGTCGAATATATGGAGTCATTAGGAGCTACTTACGAGGGTGCTATTGGCTATCGCATAAAGAAAAGACCTGGTAAGAATCAAGGATCTGTTGGTGGAGATGTATATTGCGAGCCTATTTTCATTTGGAGTAAAGGCAAAGCTAAAGATCCACTATGGTATAGTGAAACATACTTTTCAAACATTGAGGGTTAAAAATGAGTACCTATAATTTGAACAAATGGACTGTATTAAAGAACGAACACTTTTCGTTATTTGCACCCTTTATTAAGTCCGCTACAGATCGTGGTATTTATTACAAAGACCAAAGGTTGATACAGTGTTTCAAGAAATATGTAAATAGTAGACAATGCCTGTTTAAAACAGAAAACGACACTCTTCTTCTAGCAAGACACTTCAAGTACATGAACAACAAGATCTTTAAGTTGATGATTCCCCCTATACATTTATATGGAGATGAAAACATTGAGTTGTTAGCTCTCAATGAGTGCTTGTCAGCAGGGATCTCTTCTAATGCTACTAAAGAATACGCTCAAAAGCATAAACTTAAACATGCAACTCTTTCACAATATGTGGGTGCGAGAGAAGTTATGTATGAAAGAGGTATGAATCTTGGTGGGAAAAGGTATCAAAACATAAGGCATGAAAGAAGAAGGTTTTTTAAGAGAATAGAACAAGGAGAGACAGAGTTAGTTCTCGATTACCCCTACGAAAAGTTATTGCCCTTGAACGAGGCTTGGATTAAGCAAAAAGGAAAAGATTACGGAGAGTATGGGTATGTGATTAAAAACATTGAATTCTTTAAAGATTATGTGAGGAACATCACGCTTCTCTCAAAAGGAAATCCCATCTGTTCTCAACTTTATGTGACCTTTAATGACCACACTTGGTACTGTTCTTCCGCAATCTCTGATTTTGAAAACCCTTACTCACACGGTGTTCAAAGGCAGATGTATATTAACATTTTTGATTATGTAGAAAATCTCCAAAGAGTTTTACCAGGTGGGTGGGCTGAAGACGGACTAAAAAAAGCCAAACTGTCTGTGCCAAATAAGATTTTAACTAGGGTGAGACTAAAGCCCCCCACTAAGTTAGATGAAGATTATTGGGATAGGATCGAACTCTTAAAAGGTAAGACTAAAGCAAAGAAAAAAGTCTCTAAGGAACAACCTATGAAAGATTGGCAACATGGATATGAACTTGATTACCTCATTAACATAGAGAATGAGTTCAAGAGATACAATGATCTCTGCATATCTCCATTTTTGGAAATGAAGAAAAATAGGATTGCCGAACATCTCCACAAAGGAGATCTCATTCTTAATGAAGACTTCAAAGGTGTAGTTAAACAGGCAAAGGTTAAGTCTAACATTAAAGTATACTCTAGTCGAAGCACTCCACTTGCATATAAAGAAATAGGAGACATAGAACTTAGTAAACTAACGATAGATAACCTAAAAGGGTTCAGAGATTATTGTGAGAACTTAGCACAAAATGTGTGGGTGATTACTTTCGATAACGAAGAGAAGAATCTTGAAATCTGTGGGTTCAAGAAGATCGGTTATAAGTACACTTCTTTCGGTGATAGTTTAGGTGTCTACTTCTTACAAAAACAGATGGATTTCTTCGGTACTAATCAAAACAGGTTGCTCTATACTGACCCACTTGATCGAGCTACTTGTGTGAACCTGCCACATCATTATGATGTGTCCACAATAGAGGAAAAGATTCAGACCTATGACTTTAAGAAACACTACTCTAATTATAATAAGGGTGGTGGTTGGTCAGCTATTAGTTTGAGAGGCTTTAGTGCTGATCCATCATTTATTATCAAACCCGCAGAAATGAACGACAAGTGGAAAGAAAAAAACAAAGAAGAAGATTTCTTCTTGAGAGATACAGAAGCCTACGAGTATTTCAGTGAAGTGAGGGATATTATTAAGAGCTTCGCCCCCACTCAAGAAATCGAAAGAGTTAGGATTATGAAGCTCTCTAAGGGAGCAGAAATAGCAAAGCACACTGACCTGGTAGATCCAGATTGTGGCGTTAAGTGTGGAAGCACTATGAGATTTCATGTGCCTATCATCACAAAAGATTCTAAGTTTGAAGTTTGGGGTCAGAACGGTAAAGAGTCCTTCTTCTTTGATCGAGGTGAACTTTGGTATTTAGACACAAGAAAACCACATAGGGTCATAAACCCTACTCAAGACAGGTATCATTTGGTGTTCGATGTTTTTGTAGATGATGAAATTCAGAAGAAAGTAAAGCAATGTCTATAACTCATTTCTATACCGAAGAACACTGCAAAGGTATGTTAGACTCTTTAGACCCGATAGAAGAAATCGAAGGTGTGTTTGTAAAGCGTTGTGATAACCTAGAGTTGGGGTGGGTTAATGGAGCTAAAGTTAGAATGATGCTTCATGTGATCTCTAATAAGTTAGAGGATATAAAAAAGTACCATAACAGTACACTCATAACAGGTTGTGGTTTACCTTCACCTCAAGGAGCAATGACGGCAGCACTCGCAAAGTATTTTGGGTTGAAGTGCATAGTCGCAACACCTAGATATGATAATACAAGGGTAGATGTAGATCGAATCCACACATCTATAGCCCAAAAATATGGTGCAGAGATTTTTGGTTGTAGCAACCCAAATCCCTCCGGTTTCGCTTGTGAAGTCAAACATCAAAAAAGCCTACATAATGCGTTTGAGATTCGACTAAGGCTGATTGGTGATCAAGTGTTTGAACCAATCATACATCAAGCCAAAAACATTCCAGACCACATAGAAGAAATAACAATTAGTTCTGCTTCTGGCATGAATGGACTCGCTTTGTTGTGCGGGCTAAAAGCTCACAAGCCAAATGTTAAAAGAGTGAACTTCGTAACTGTTAGTGGCCATGTCCATAAGAACATGGAACTGTGGTATAACCCATTGGTTAAAGAGAAAAAATTTGATGGGGAGATTAACATCGTTCCCTCAAAGTATAGTTATCGACACAAGTTGAAGAAGTACCCACCTTTTGATGACACTTATGAAGCAAAAGCATGGGAATGGTTGTTAGAAAATAGACCCAAAAAAAACCACCTCTTCTGGACAGTTGGGAAAAAAAGTTCAGACCTAAGCTTGGTTGAACCTATAAGATGGAATACCTCTGAGTATCAAAAAAGAATAGATGAAAAGAGGGCAAGGAAAAATTTCTTCGACTTATAAGGTGTCTTATGTTCTTTGAGTATGAAAAATCAATCAAGTCTCTTGATGATGTTGAATACATCAAGAATGGTTACTTCCACATCACTGTGAGTGAATGGGATCTCTTGAAAAAAACATTCACTAAGGAAGAAATTAAAGCACATATCTCACCCATAATAGAGTCGTTGCCATTCCCATACTTTCTATATGGAGACATAGAACTCAAAAACGACTTCACTAAACTTAAATCAAAACAAGGTTTGTTTGATTATGGTGAATGGGTGGCTACGAGACAAGCCAATCCGTTAAATACCAAATATCTTGGTAAAAGCATTTATCTCAGTTGTCATTACTTAGGTAAAAAAGTCTCAAATAACTTCACACAAGAGCAAAGAATGAAGTGTAGTTATCGCAAGATAGGTAACTCTCCTTATGATGAGTGGGAAAACGCAAGTAAATCCAACTCCTTCCTCCGATGTTTATTTGGGATTCACGAAGAAGATATTTATGATAGGGGTGGGGTGAATAGGAGTACGCTCAGAAGAGCATTGACCATGCACACTTACACAGCTAGTCAATTTAAATCAGAAGCCGCCAAAGCCATATATAATCTTTTTGACGCTAAGAGAGTTTTAGATTTCAGTGCTGGTTGGGGCGATAGACTTGTAGGGTTTCTCGCTTCTAATGCTGAATCCTATATTGGGATTGATCCGAACACTAAGCTCCATGAACCCTATAAACAAATCGTTGATTTTTGCGGTGAGGGTAAAGAGACTAGGTTCATTTGCTCACCAGCAGAAGACGCAGACTTATCAGATGTTAAGGTTGATTTTATATTTACCTCACCTCCGTATTTTGACATTGAACGATACAGTAATGAGGATACACAGTCTTGGAAGCGTTATCCAAATGTAAACTTATGGGTAGATAAGTTCCTATTACCTACCATATCTAAGTGTTGGAGTTGTTTAGAGGATGGTGGAAGGATTGCTATAAATATAGCCGATAAAAAAGGAGTAGATATATGTACTCCTATGTTAAAGCATTTAGAATCATTAGGGGCTATATATGAGGGCGTTATTGGTTATCGTATGTCTGAGCGAGGGGGGCAGAAAACAAGCCTACCTAGTTGTGAACCTATTTTTATTTGGTCTAAGGGTAAAGCTAAAGAACCTAAGTGGGATCAAAGTCGATTTTTTGAGGTTTAGCGATGTTCTTTGAATATGAAGAAGAAAAGAAAAAAGAAATACACGAGTATATAAATGACTCTATGGGAATAAGCCCATACGACTGGTCAAAGTTAACTCTCCATTACACAGAGAGTGAGATTAAAAACTACCTATCAACCATTATTCAAGGATTACCTTTTCCTAAAAGAGAGTACCTTAAGCATGAGATAGAAGAAGACTGGAATAAGTTAAAGAATAGTAGTAGTCTACAGTATCATGTGGGTGAGTGGGAAGCACCGAAGCAATATAAGAAAATCGAGTTAAAGTTCTACGATAAACACATATACTTTGCACCCACTAATAAAGGACAAAAGGTTTCAAACCACCAAACGCAACTCATTCGTATGTCTTGTGGATACCATAGTGGAAACTCACCTTTGTATGAATGGCAACACCCAAATAAAAAATCTAGTTTCCTTAGATGCCTGTTTGGAATATTAAAAGATGAAGTTGCGAATAAAGGTGTCAATAACTCGATCTTGTATAGAGCATTAAAGATGCATACTTACATGGCGAGTCAGTTTAAACCAGAACTAGCTAAGTCATTATATGACTTCTTCGGTGCTAAAAGAGTTTTAGATTTCAGTGCTGGATGGGGTGATAGGTTGGTTGGATTCTTATCTTCTAATGCTGAATCCTATATTGGTATCGACCCTAATACTAAGCTCCATGAACCCTATAAACAAATCGTTGATTTTTGTAATACAAACAAAGAGACTAGATTCATCTGTAGCCCTTCAGAAGATACAGACTTATCAGATGTTAAGGTTGATTTTATATTTACCTCTCCTCCGTATTTTGACATTGAACGATACAGTGATGAAGAGACTCAGAGTTGGAAGCGATACTCTGACCATAAGGTATGGGTAGATAAGTTTCTTTTGTCAACCATGACAAAGTGTTGGGAGTGCTTAGAGGTTGGTGGGAGAATTGCAGTAAATATAGCCGATAAAAATGGCATTGATCTTTGCTCTATAATGCTCTCACACATGAAGTCTTTAGGGGCTGTGTATGAGGGCGTTATTGGTTATAAAATGCACAAACGAAATGGCATCGACTTAAACGGAATCTTTTGTGAACCTATCTTTGTCTGGAGTAAAGGTGAAGCTAAAGAACCTAAATGGTACTCAGACACATACTTTTAAGGTCTGTATCATATAAGTCTTAGTGTCTCTACTATACACCTATGGAGTATGTATATGTTATTTCAATACGAACATAAAACTTTCGACAATCTTGAAGAAGATCAGTTTCTTAATAAAGAAGGAAAGATTGACCTGTCTCTCACTGACATTGAAACCTTAATGAGTAAATACGATATTGATGATATTGTAAAGGCAATCAGCAAGGTGTTAGATAAGTACCCTTACCCTTATTCACTTTATACAGATTATGAGTTGAAGCAAGACTACAAAGATCTTATCAATCATAAGATTGATATTGTGGATAAGCAATGGAACTCACCAAGCACACTTGTTCCTAGTGCTTTCCTTTCATATAAAGGGGAGTTCTTATCAACACCCAAAAATAAAGCGGGTACAAGACTTCTTGATTCTATCATGCAAGAAAAGAGGTCAAAAGTAAGACACAAGAGATATGTCTCTCAATATGACTTATGGCACAGGCCAGACAAGTATTGGGTTAAACCTCTTTTTCAAGAGAAGTCTCCTGTAAGACAAGAGAACTTTGCTAAGGCACTAAGTCGTAAAGGACACGAGTCCAATTACTTTAGACCTACTGTAGCAAAGGACATTATTGACTTTTTTAATGCTAAGAGTGTGCTCGACTTCTCTATGGGTTGGGGTGGTCGATTACTAGGTTTCCACACTTCCAATGCCGAATCTTATGTTGGAATAGACCCTAACACATCTATTCAATATGAGTATCAACAGATTAACCAATTCTGTTCTTCTGGAAAGAACACCAAGTTTATATGTTCCCCCTCAGAAGAAGCAGACCTCTCTAATGTAAACTGTGATCTTATTCTCTCAAGCCCACCGTATCTGAACTGGAAGTATTCAGATGAAAACACACAAGCATATAACCGATACTCTGATAAAGAAACTTGGTTGAATGAATATCTCTATCCAACACTAGAGAAATGTTGGACTCGACTTGACGATGGAGGGCGTTTAGTTGTCCTTATGATTGACCCTTATTATCAAGGCAATCGTGAGATGGTTGTTAAACCTATGTATGACTTTATGGTTAAGTTAGGTGCTAAACCAGAGGGTGTGATTGGATACTCAAAATCTTCACGATCAAAGAAGATTTCTGATAAACTTAATACCTGCGATCCTATGTTTGTGTTCGCTAAAGGTAAAGCACCAGATCCTAAGTATCTAGGGTTTCAACCTAGCTTGTTTGACCTGTAGATCAAACATAACCATTGGGTATAAACTATTCATAATCTGAGTAGTCTATGAATGATTGTCTTAACCTGTTATACAAGAATATCTTCGATTAACTCAATCATACTCTGCATGATATACCCTACAGCCAACCCCTCTATACCAGATGAGTATTTCCTATATACTTCTTTGAAACTAAGTAACAAACCATCCAATGCTTCATTACCGATTTCTTTTAAGTATCTTGCCATCTCGATCTCGTTGTTCCATTCCATGTGGGAATTGTATGCACCCCCAGCTTTTCCCGTTGTAAAGATCAGATTGATCTTTCTACTCCCATAATTAATTTCACTAACAAAAGATTTCTTAATCATTTTTGTTTTGTAGCTCCATTCTTGAGCCGCTTCAAAAACACAGTTGAAAAAGTTGTGAGCGAAGTTTGAGGTAATGACGGTATGGTCTTTTACTGATTGTTTTTCAAGACGAGCAATCCTCATCTCAAGATTACGAATGATTTCTGAAGCTGATCTTCTCATAAGATTTCTCCATTTGTTAAGGTTGATGAGATCACTTATGAGGGTTCATAAATAAAATATTAATAATCTGAGTAGTCTATGAATGATTCATAATAATCCCTAGCATTTACTGTTTGTGTGTATGTAACAGTAAAACTACCCACGATCTTATCACCATACCACTCGGCAGAACACGAAACTTCAGCTTCACTCCCATGTTCTTCTCCAAGATAATACACGAAATCTTCAATCTCTGTGTGTGATGTTTGTCCATCTATAGCGTCATCTATTGCTTCCTCAAGAAGCTCATTGAATCTGTCAACAAGGTGCTGATTGACCTGTTTTTCATTAACACCAAGAGGTATAGTGAAAGTTCCATTTTCTTCCATTAAAAGATCAAGCTCAGTACCATATATATCAGCACCACCATAGTTTGCCACACCTACTTCACCCTCCTCTATCATTTTCGGATGATCTTCGACTTTTACATCTGCATTATCGAACACTTTTAAACTGACTCCATTAGAGCCAAGCATTAAGTTCCACAGACTCGCAAAGTCATCGTGTTCATAAAGGGGGGTGAGTAGTCTCACTCTTTTTAGTACCCGCTCAAGCTTCTTGAGTCCAAGAAACTCTGCGATCATCGTAAAGACTCGACCAATACCTTTTGTACCATATTTTGTTTTCAACATTAGGGCATAAGTAAGAACCTCTCTATCATTTTCCCATCCCTTAATGTTAAGTTTCTTAGATAGTTTTAGAGCAAGGTTGTTCGCCCTCTTTAAAGACAAGCACTTTAAGAACACCTTTAGAGACATTACCTCTGGATTTCGTACACCCTCAAGAGCTGAGGATAAAGAATTATAAGATTGTAACTCGTCATCATAAGCTGTTGTGAGGGTATAATAGTCTGTACCGTCTACAGCGATTTTTTGATGTGCTTGTTTTTCCAAACGAGCAACCCTCATCTCAAGATTTCTGATAACTTCACTAGCTGATCTTCTCATAAGAGTTCCTTTCTTTTTCATATAATGTAATATAAATGACTCTTTATAAAAGGTTTACAAATGAAACTTGAAGAACTACTTAGAAAAAACCAAGAGAGGTTGCAAAAGCAAGAAGGTGATTACCTGTACTTCATTCAGTCAAGTAATACTGGTATGATCAAGATAGGCCGATCAAAACATCCAGATAAAAGACTCAAGCAACTTCAAACAGGTGCTTCACATAAACTTCGTCTTATCGCTTCCTTTAAAGGTTTAGGGTGGAGAGAAGCCCACCTACATGAAGACCTTAAAAAGTGGCGTATAAGGCGAAATGGTGAGTGGTTTCACCATGATTGTGTCGGGTCGATCCCCACTGATCTATATGAGATGATCGAATGGGGAGCGTTTGACGATTGGTGGAAGTCTTAACTTAATCCAGAGTGTTAAAGTATTTCTCCTTGCCATCCCACTTGGAAGCGGTTGATGACGAGTTAATCTTAACAGAGTAGCCATTACCACTAGGTTTGACCCTCTTGTTCTTGATTGGACTACTACGCCTATCCTCATATTGAGTAGGCATTTTTTTCCCTGAGAAGCTATCGCCCGACACAATCTCACTCTCAAGTTCTTGTAGTGTAACGGATTTACCAGAGGGTGATACCTTAATGACCTTGAAGAAATCTACGAGAGTCATACTATAACCCCATGATGAGTAAAGAATATCACCGACTTTTGGAACTGAGGGGTCATCAAGATCCTCTTCAATCCGAAAGTCAGCGAGTTGATCTTGAAGCCTACCCCAATGCTTTTCGTAATCAGCCTTGCTCAAGAACCCCGCTAGGTAAAGACTCTTAAACTTATTCATAGCGTCAATAACATCACGCTCTTTAATGCTCGATTGCTTCTCAAGGTGTGCGATTCTACGCTCAAGATTATTGATGATTTCTGACGCCGATATTCTCATGGTTTTTTCTCCATTTGGTTTGAGGTTAATGAGATCAACTATGAGAATATATAAAGAGACTACAAATAGTTACTCTTCATATAAGAGTCTTAAATCTATCTACTCTGAAAGGAGAAAAAAATGAGAAGCCACAAAGCACCTCGTGGATCGTTTATGAATCATCTTAAAAGTGTAGTGCCTATGAAAGCCCTCAAGCATGGGTTATCTTTAAAGGGAACAACTGAGGAGCAAGCACTTGCCCTGTTAGAATTCTTTGCACCACGAAAAAGAAGTGATGATGAATATTTCAAGTACACAGATGCTCAAAATGCAGGTGTGATTGGAGACTTATACTACGCTTTATCCTACATTAAAAAGCGACCAGCAGACTTGATCCTAGACAAGTCTGTGAAAGAGTATCTTGAATCAACGCCCTTGAAAGAAGATATTTTGCTTCCCTCTCTTGAAAAAGGACTCGTCTGGATTGATCTATCTACTTGGGGATTGTTTGCCAACTCAGATGTTACAGGTCGAAATAATGCCTTTGAAAAAATAAAAGGTATTCTTTTGGTTGAGAATGACGATGCAATAAAGTCATGGGGTAGGAATGTACCTTATGTCTCTGAAACTCTTAGGGAAAAGTTTAAAGGATCTGATCCAGACTATTGGTGCTATGTCCACGCTTCTAACTCTTACTTTTATGCGTTCCCCTTGAGCAAAACAGTCTCCTTTGGAGAACTCATGGAGATCGAGCAAAGAGATTATGATGTTTCAAGACATGGGTACGCTAAGTCAGCCGCATTAGCTCTTACTGCTCTGGTGATGATTAATGAAGGTCAGTTTGTAAAAGATACCTCGTCTTATGTAGATCAAAGATTACCCTTTGGTAGAAAGAAGATTAAGTCAAAGGGTAAATCAAAAGGTCTTAAGTTCAAGCAGAAGTACCGAGAGTTCAGAACTACTCGCTTTCGTCATATAGACAGTGAGCCTAAAGTAAAGACTCGTTCATACACCCCACCAGAGCATTACACACCTCGGAATATAAGATCACATTTTAAAGAGCGTTGGGTAACGATTGATTATGTTGAGAAGCATAATGTGATTGACGATGATATTATAGATTTAGAGGATAGAACCAAATCATATAAGAGTGGGGAAGCTACTAAGACTTGGGTTAAAATCAAGTTATGGTACGAGTTCACGCAAGATCCTGATTTAGCCCCTAAACAAGAGATCGAAAGGTATCGTGTATGATTGAATACTATCCCTCGTTTATAGAGGGGTCTGATGACATTTTCAAATACTTGTTGACCCATGTATCTTGGGAACAGACGCAGATCAAGGTGTTTGGTAAATCACACCTAACACCAAGAAAAACTGCCTGGTATTCTAAAGAGGGCAAAGAGTATTCATACTCTAACAATAAACAAGAAACCCTACCTTACTGTCAGGTCATTGAAGACCTTAACAATAGAGTGGAGAAGTTTCTTGGGCTAGAGTTTAACTCTGTCTTACTTAACTTGTATGAAGACGGATTTCACAAAGTCGGATGGCACTCTGACAACGAAAAAGAGCTAGGCGATGAAATTAACATAGCTTCTATCTCTTTGGGTGCTAGTCGAGATTTCAAGTACAGAAACAACGACAACGATCTAGTAAAAACCATATCCTTAGAGAATGGGAGTCTCTTAGTGATGAGACACCCTTTTCAAATAAACCATGAACACTGCGTTCCACCTAGAAGAAAGGTAGTGAACAGTAGGATCAACCTCACTTTTAGGAATTTAATATGAAAAGAACGCACAAACCACCACGCGGATCCTTAGTTGCTACCCTATCAGAAAAAGGATCTCTAAGGAAGTTCAACCATTCTTTTAATCATAATATGAGTCCACAGGACTATACTGATTTGTTGCTAGATCATGGCTTTGACCTCTTTAGTTCCATGAACACATACGAGATCAGTAGATACCTCATGTCTCGACCCACAGACATTATCTTAGAAAAGTCTGTGCTAAACTTTCTTGAGTCTCAACCCTTTGAGGATCAGATTAAAGTACCCGATTCGATTAAAGGTCAAGTTTGGGTAAGCCTAGAAAAATTAGGTCTAACTACAGCAAACGGAACAAAGGTCATTGGGATTTTATTCGTAAAGCCTAGTCCTTATAGACGCTACTATTATACAAGGCAAATTGAAGCCCAAAGAGGTGGGGTTTCACTGACTCCAGAAGATGGAGATGTTTATGGGGCATGGATCATGTGTGGTAGGCATTCATTGAACTACAATTTCACTTCAAATACGACTTTCCATTATCTTTTAGAAAGTTCCTATAAGGCAACTAATCCTATTAAAGAAACATCAGGGCTAGACATTGTTGATGGGTATGAGGGTATGGGTAGACCTCTTGCAATCGCTTTAATGGCTTTACAACTGATTGATGATGGTCATTTCACAAAGGATGTAAGTGTCTTTGAACACCAAAGTATGCCTTTAACGAAAAAGCGTTTGAAATCAAAAGGTAATTCCAAAAGAGGTAAGTTCAAGCAGAAGTATAGAGAGTTTCGCACATCTACTTTTCGTCATGTAGATAGTGAACCTCAACCTACAGAACGCTCACGCTCATATACACCACCAGACCATCACACACCTCGTAATGTCCGTAGCCACTATAAAGAACGATGGGTAACTGTTGATTATATTGAGAAACATAATATCCCCGATGATGATATTATCGACCTAGAGGACAAGACTAGATTGTATAAGAATGGTGCTAATACTAAGTTATGGGCTAAGATCAAGTTGTGGTTTGAGTATGAACAAGACCCAGATTTAGAACCAGCCCAAGAGATTGAAAGGTATAGGGTGTGAAATATATTGAAAAGCAAGGGGGGAAGCGTTGCTTTACCCCAGAAGCTAAAAATCAGTACAAGAAATCAGATCCAGATCATAAAGACGCTATTTTGATGGACTTATTTGGTTGTCTAGGGTTTGCTTGTGGTAAGTCGAGATGGGATGGTGTTATCCTGTGGACTCACATAGATTCTCGTAGGATTGTGGTAGCAGTTAAATGTCCACTAAGTTCTTGTGGTTGGGTGGGTTGCCCTTACCCTTCATCTTCGGGTAGTACCTTTTCTTTTGTCCATGAACAAGGGTATGAGATACGAGTTTTGAACGAAAAAATATTTAGAAAAACTTTGATTGGTAGCTATCATATAAAGCCTGAAAAAGATGGAGAACATTGGCTTTCTTTACCCGAACAAATTAGGAAAGCGTGGGATAGCTCAGTGTAGTTACTCTTCTTTCCTATAAGGTGAAAGTTAAAAAACCCACACTACTCTTTAAAGGAGAACCAAGTATGTATATAAGTAAACGCCAAAGAGAGACTTTGGACTACATCGACCTCCTAAACAGTCAACACAGAAAGTCAGCCTTATCATCTCAGTATACTACGGGTCCGCAATGTGCTAAAACCTTAAGAATGTTAGACATGAGACCAGTTAGAGCACTAAAAAGAAAAGGTCTAATAAGTTTGGTTTACCCAAATACTAATGAACACTTGGACTCTGAGTTTTGGCCTGTTTTAACTGAAGCAGGAGAAGAGATGATGTTTAAGCTGTTCACTTCAAAATGGTAACTCTATAGACGATGCGAGTGAACCAGTGATCGTTGGACACAATCACACAGAGAACCTTGGTGGGTTTGAGGTCAAGGTCATTGCGGGTCGTGCTAAGTGGGATTGGATAGATTAACGAGTGGATTTATATGCAAAGTACAAGATAGTGCATATTAAAAGGAATCCAAAGACATATGTTCCTGTTAAATCCGGATCTGAGGTATCTTCAAGATACCTCCAACCCATGTAATATTTAAACATTAGAAGCGTCTTCTGAGTGGACTGAGGGTGGTGGAGTTGTTGGGGGATCTTCACCACCTAAAGGGTATTTCCTCCACGCATAAAGTTCACGATTATCTAAGTAATCAAGGTAGTCATCACATTCCCATGCTTCTTGCTCAAAGCGAATAGCGAGATAAGAATCTCTGGTAAATCCTTTATTTTTGATGATAGCAGCGTACAAGAAATCAAACAGATATATAATCAGAAACCCAATAAAGAGTAGTTCGACATATTGTCTGTAGTGAATGGTTTCGTGTCTCTTAGTCTTCTCAGACAATACCCCTCTTGAAAAAACTAAAGGGCCAAGTGTAATGGCACTTATTTCAATGGGGGCAACCTTTGATAACCAAACAGGTACTTTTGAGTTTTCAAAAAACAGAGGCTTTTTAAGCATAGTGTTCTCCTATCGTTAAAGTTTACTTTATATTTGGTATAAATAATCTATCACTCTCACAAAGGATTAAAGATGGGAAAACCTAAGAAGAATAAGAAAGCCGAAATCAAGGCTCGTAGGAAGTCAAGGAAAGCACAGGAAAGAATCACTTACTTGCGTAAAAAAGAATCCATCCTTAAAGTAATGTTGGAGAACAAAGAAGCATTCCAAAAGTTAGCTGAAGCAGAGCAGAAAGAGGATACCGAAGTCGAACAAGAATCTACTTCTTCTGAGGACGATCAAAGTAACCAATCTTCTTGCGAATAGTGTATAAACACTTAGCACACATACCAGAGCCATCTTTCCAGTTTAGACCCCAACCCTTTTTATTTTCGGGTAGGAGAATACCACAGGAAGTGCAACGATTAGGTTCTCTGTTTTTCTTAGACATACCACTTACGAGTTGTAAGGGGCGGGTACCACATCTGTATCAGCAGATTGTCCATAGATTTTAGCCAAAGGTTTTCCTTTGATTCTAAACCTATCAGCAGACGCAAATCCTTCTCCATATCCACTAGGTGATATATCCCCACCTAATGTGATTGAAGTCGTACCACCATCTACCACATGAGTTACTACAACGAGTTGCAACTCACTACCATAACTCTTCGCATCGCCATTGACTGCTTCATATGAGTTTTGGACTAACATAGCCCTACCCGCTAAAGCACTGCCTTTAAGTACAGGTTGAAGTGATTTACCATAAGAGGTAGATAAGAAACTTAATGGTCCGCCTGGCACTTCCCCACCAACTCCAAAGACTGACCCACCACCTCTTGAGATCGTGTACCTAGTTTGATTAGCGGGATTGAGTCCATTGTAAATGATCCCATCGGTCATTTGAAGAACATCTCCACTAATGCCTAGAGTTGGCGTGTAAGGAACTCCATTAGGACTTACAGGTACAGGGTTAGATATAGTGGAAAAAGACCCTGTAGATGAAAATAGATAGCTTGAACGATCACTTAAAATGTCTTCACAAACAAAGTCTGAGTCTCTAACTAAAGAACCTATAGGTAATCGTGAGGTAATCCCTGTAAGAGAGACAGGACTATTACCTGTGCCTGCATTTAAAGGTGCTATGTCAACAGAAGAAAATGAAACCCTATTTGTGGAGCGATTGTTCAGATTAAATTCTTTAACACCCATCTGAAAGCTAAGAGGTGATTCTCTTAGACCCTCAAGAACTTGTATGTCTTGACCATTTAAATGGCTATTCCAAACCACCTCGATTTCAAAAGAATCAACAGGATTAGGTGCTTGGATAAGGAGTCCAAAGTATTGATTGTCAGAGCTAGTGGTTTGGTTAATCTCTCCCCTCGTTTGGAAACAGTTAAAACCTACAGACTGTAGAGCCAATAAAATCCTGTTTGAATGTGCAGTGATAGTAGCGTCTGTTAAAGATACCTCATTTGTAGTATCGGTAAGTTTGATCTGAACACCATTCTTATACGCATAAATCTTTACATTGTTTTGATAGTCATCTTCCGGTTTCTCAAATAAGAATAAAGAAGCCCAACCACCTCTGCGTGTAGATTCACTTGTGAAAGTAGAAGTCTTTAAAGGAATGTGAGTTAAGTTATCAACTATCATTGAACTAGGATCACGATTAATTGGGTAAGGAGTGTTACCAACATCTGTAATGGTTGTCGGATAAACAGACCCACCAATCTTTCCTGTACCTAATGTCGTGTAGAAATCCATACTCGCAAGAATCTCTAAGTTACGCTTATTGGTGCCGTCTAAGTTTACAGGTTGTGTTTTACTTCCTAGTTGCAACTCATTTAAAGACTTACGACCCTGAGGAACTGTCTGGTCTAGTTGTCCAATAGTATTTAAAGGATCACCCTGATAAGGTGTTCTTTTAGATGAGATCACAATGTGAGAACCTGTAGGGGGTGCAAAAGGAATTACACTGTTCACTCTCAGTTTTTGTAGTGCAATTTCATTATTCTGACCACCACCCCCATTAAACTCTCTAGGCAAAATGAATCTGTTGTGAGTGATGAATCCATCTGCAAACATAAAGACAACGGCCTCTACCACATAGTTGAAACTATCAAAAGTTGAGTTCTCGTCCCAACCGACAGAATCTCCATTGTCGAGAGTTTTCCCTTGCAACCTACTAATATCAATAGCGTGTTCGGTTATCATATAGGTGTGGGCGTTTTTATAGTTGGGGTTAGATTGATTATCACCATTGACTAGATCTTCACCACCATTTCGTCTGATATACATTGTAAAGTCTGAGGTGTCTGTCCTTAATAAGTTAGGACATTGACCATTAAGTACATTGACCGCTGAAGATACTCTGTCTGATTCATGCCCTGCATTTGTTGGGTCAAGATAATCTTTAAACAATCCTGTATGGTAGACACCATACACACGAGCAATACCATAGTAAGGGGGGAGTTCTATACCTTTTAGGGTACTACCAAAGTCGCTTGAGGGTACAGTTAAGGTGGTTTTCTTAGCCACGATTCCTGTAGCATTAACAATGCTTAAAGCAGACCTTTGACCCCAAGTTGCAACTTGATCTCCTGTTACGAACAAGACATTGTTTACTTTTTGGTTTCCACTATTGGAGAGTCCACCAATAATATTGTAAACTTGATTTGAGGGAGACAGTGGTCTATCTATGAAGAGATGGTTTAAACCATTTCTAAACTGATCTCCGTCTCCTGTGTAAGTGTGCAATGGAATGTCTTGCCTACCAAAGCGTGGCATCAACTGTTCCGGAACTACAAAAGCGGCGTCTTTTGTGTCTAAGAACATCTGTGGGTTAGGGTCTGTATTTACTCCACTACTCCAAGTAGGTGGGATAAGTGGAGAGGTCACCCCATTAGCATCAAGGTTTGCCCTAGTTGCTTTATGTAGGATCACAGATTTCTTCTGAAAAGGTCTGAGGACTACAGTCTTACTCAACTCGTCTGTAAAGGCTTCTGCTTCTCGATCTGCTTCTTCATTGATGATTCGACCACCCATTTGAGTAGGTTGAGCTACACCAATCTGCAAGTTCGATGATGGTAATCTATTCCACAAAGAGATGTGATTGTTTGTGGGTAAATCTATCTCATTTTCTACGAGTGCTAGATTGCCAAAGTCATTACCTTGCAAAACAGATTTAGAGTTATTTAAGAACTCTCCTGTTGCGTCTGGTGGAACAAGGCCGATCTTATGTATGTTTTTAGATACATTAGCAATACCCCCTGTTGTTGGCGGGTAAAGAACAGAAACATTTAGTTGGAACTCTGATTGGGTAGAGTCCATATACAACTTACCTAGCGTTTGGATTGGTGCTGACCCTACAGGTTCGACTGACTCTGTTATGGCAATCATCACATCTGTATCTGTATCTGTAATGTCTTGGGTTCTAAACTCTAAAGTCAGATCCTTATTTTCAACCAAAGCACCACGAGTAATGTCATCAATAGGTTTGAGAATGATGAAACCTGTCTTATCGTTAGCAGGTAACCAAACTGTCTTAGCTAAATCTGTGTAGTATCTGCCTACATCTTCCTTTAACATACGAACAACTTTAAACACCCCACTGTTATTGTTGTTGTACACTGGATCTCCATAGAGTACAGCATAAAGAGAAGAAGAGTTCCCCGATGTGTCATACCCATTATTAGTAACCAAAGGCTCTAACGCTAGAATGTTGCTATCTATAGCTTGTCCACTCGCACCAAGTCTAATAGCAATAACTTTATCTTCAGTTACTGATACTCCAGAGTTTGAAGTTACAATTTCTGAATCTGTTATCGCTGTTGGTTCATAAAGAATGTAAAAGTTCTTCGTAATAGCATTTCCATTTACATTGGTAGAGACTGATGATGTTTGCTTTGATTCCCCAAGAACAATGAAAGGTTTTTCAAAGTTACTCTCTAATGTAGGGTAGTGTAATGTGTTGTGTCTCTCACCTAGTTCTTCTATAGTAAAAGGAGCTCGCTTAACACTAACATCTCTGATCTCTTTCGGTGCAATGAACCTTAGACCACGATCAGAAAGTGTAGTTGGTGATTTAGCAGAGTTAATGCCAATCGCTAAATTACTGTTAGCTACATTGAGATCAAGTTTAATCCAAGACCCTGATCTCATAATCGAGTTCTCATAGAAAAATGCTCTTGGGTTAAGATCTGGACCTATTTCCCAATCTGTTGCATTTGCATCATTGAGGTCAACAGTAGTTAAACCATTAGCGTTTGTGGCACTCACATTCAAATACATGGAAAGATTCATTTGAGGTATAGAAGCATCTGACCATGTATCTCTAAACCCATTTGCGATGTCCATTTTATGAACAAGATTTAGTTGGTTAGCGAAAGGGTCTATTACAGAAACTTCTTCAATCGTAGTTCCCGCAGTTGAAGCGTTGAGCGTGTTTTGCTTGTATGCAGTGTTAAGATTTCCAAATAGGAGGTCTGAAAGAGAACTTTCTAAAAGAGACTGATAATCCCACTCTCCCAAAGTAGTTGCATGACGCATATCAAATAAATCATCTTGATGGATTTGGTCTGCATATTTTCCATCTGGCCTATTGTTATACAAGGAAACCTTTGTTCCTGCAGAGTGGTACTTGTTTTGTGTTCCACCTTGACCCCTCGACACTAAAACAAGGTTAGGAGAAGCGAATCCACTTACTCGTATAATCTCTTTATTAAGACCCTCCCCAAGAACCAAGTATCTATCAACCCCATTATATAAACTAGCTTCATCTAATCCAGATCCTACACCATTGGATATTGCAACATTACCAGCTAAGGTCGAAGTCAATAAAGGATTTGTTAAAGTAGCTTGAGTTAAGGTCACCGCATTAGAGCGATTAATAGAAGATGGTTTTCTATCTACAGACCCATTTTGGTTTGTACCACCAACACTAGAGGCAACATATACATTGTCATTCCTACGAGTGATTGCACAAATAGGTAATCCATAGATTACATTCTCAGAGAGTAAAGGACTAGCAGTCGCAGTCATATCTGCAACCCAAAGACCAGCGTCCCCATTAGCCCATTGGTTATTAAAACTGACATTACTCACATTCGCAAGCGGTCCTTGTGCAAAGACTTGATTGCTCGACATACCCTCAAGGTGTGAGTAAATGTTGATAGAATCAACAACTCTAAATCGGTACTGAACTTGAACACGCTTGGTGGTTTCAAACCCAACATTAGAATCAACCATTTGGTCATCAAGAGAATTTACTCCCTCAACATCACCATTAGCATAAACATTAGTGCTGTTGGGTTTGTTTGTAATATCCCCACCACTACCATCAGCAGAGATTATGGTTTTCCAAACTTCTAAGAAAACGAAGTCAACACGAGTACCTGTATCTTCTGGAGGGGGAGGGAGATTGAGTTGCTTTTCTGCAACATTTACAACCAAACCATTAACTAATGCTTTGAAAGGCTTGATCATTAAGAAGTTCGACCAAAGCGGATGGAAAGCAAATCCACGATCCGAAGATCGAGGATTCATTAAAATCCCACTATGTGCATTAGCAGAAATAGTAGTCGCTAAGTTGTCTGTTGCAATTTGACCAACAAAGTTAAGCTCACTATCTAAAGGTGGCTTTCCTGCTTGCCAAATCACATTTGTATATTGCCTATCTGTAGTATCTAAGTTTCTACTAACTGTCTTGAAATCATCAGCCATTGTTTAGTCCTTTATCGTTTCAGTACATCAATGTGTATGAGAGTAATGTAAGATCAGCGTCTGTATAGTTTACCCATGCAAGTTTGATCGTATCTACACGACCGTTGAATGTGAACACTTTCAAGTTTTCAATTTCTCTGTAAGTGTTACCATTATCTGAAGATATAAAACATCTAAGACGATTTGATGAATCATATTGAGTATTAGTGTAAGACATATACCCAGTTCGATTTGCTGTTTCAGGACTTTGTGTATTCTTCTCAGTATCAGACAATGAGCGATCTTTAACATACGATTGTAGAGCACTTCTAAAGTATAAAAAGAAGTCATTGCGACCTAAGTTATCAACTGTACTAGACGCTATGTCTATATCTTTTGTGATGATACAGTTATTACCAGAAGCAGAGATGTTTGAAGTTATCGTAGAACCCTCAATGTGATTCTTTCTTGGAAACCTACCAAGAACAGATACCGTATTAGGTACATTTCCTTTTTTGAATGAGTTTTTAAAGGTAAACTGTAGATTGTTCGCATTCACAGGGAAGAAGTTACTATCTAACACTGAAACTGTTTTGCTAGTGTCTGTATCAAAGTTGTCCGTAAAGTCTGCGTCATTTAATAAGCTGTTTGAAATAAAGTGATCAAATGCTACAAACTTCTCTTTGAGTACATTAACCACTTGAGTTTCAACCTGTGAAACGGTCGTGGCACTACCATTTATAGCTTCAACTTTAAAGAAGTCTGGATAATCAACTACATATTTACCCGACATAGGCATAGAGTTTGGGTATGTTGGTATCAACTCCACGAGACTATTATCTTTTCTATGGAATATGGCTGGCATTTATTTACCCCTCACCTTTTTTACTTAATGTAGAACTATCATCAGATGGAAAAGCACCTGCTGTTAGAGTGTAATCTTGCTTATTAGTTTTGATATTGTAACTAAGTGCTTCATTCAAAGATTTTCTGTAAAACACTCCATTATTCATGCTCGTTAAATAAGCCATATATTGAGTAGGGTCGTAGAACCCTCCAAACAAATTAGTGTTCGCAAAATTTGGCCGATCTATCACTTCATCACGATCAAAGTTAGAACCATCTGGTCTCAAAACTTCAATACCCATCAATCCTCTCCTCGCCCATGTAGGAGCACGATCATCGGGTGGGAATGAATGACCTCTATATGACTTGTTAGGTGATGGCCAAATGTCGTAAATCTCATCTGATCCATTAGGGTAAATATTCGCAATCTTGAGAGCTAATGACGATAGATTATCTCGATCAACAAGTGCAGTTGCATCACTTGGGTGTACCTCATAACTAGGGTACTCTGGAGGACTTAAAATCACTTTAACCAAAATAGGTGCTTCTTTGTTCATATTTACAGTAGCTGACCTAAAGTAGTTGTCTCCATAATGGCGAGTGTTGTTGCCTACCCATATTGCTTTTGCACCCTCCCCAAGAAACTCATCATGTGAACCCATTGTAAGAGTCTGATTCATAGTTCCTTGAAAGTTGGGTGTACCAAGTGAACTAAATGCTGGAACGAAACCTACATCAAGCTCAAGATCAAGTGCTACAAGTCCTTCTTCCACAAGAAAAGTTTCTTTGTAAGAAACACAACAACCCGCACCATCAATGCTCCTGTGTGTCTTATCAGAGGTAGCACCATCAACATTCATCTGAAAGTTGTCTGCTAATTGTGGGTTTCCTGTGTATTGACGATAGGATTCACCAACTTCACCATTCATAACTCCAACATCAAGCCATGTAGTAAGTCCTGGTACTTTAACAAAAACTCTCATCACACGCTTACGCATGAGGTACTTTTTACTGTCTATAGTATAGACAGTTCCATCTCTCCTAGCAGTAGGAAACTGAGGGTCAACATAAGAAATCATATCCCAGTCAACACCTACAAGCCTTAATTTAATCGTTGAGAATGAGGTAGTGCCATCATTATTTTTTCTGTACCTAACCCATTCCTCAGACTCTATTAGACCTTTACTGTCTGCACTTGTGGTGAGCCTATCGACAAGATCCCCACTTGTGGTTTGCTCAACCCAATCTTTGTTCCAATATGGAATCTGTGGTGATCTTTCATTACTCTTACCAAAGTTAAGATCAAATGCCCTTAAATAACCTACATCTGGATATGTGTTGTCAACACCACTGTAGTTTGGTTGTGCATATCTCAACGGTGGGTTTATAGCAGTTCCCCCAGCGTTCAAATCATCATCAATCCAAGTTGGGTTAGTAAGGTCTGCGTCTATCTGATTCGCATTAACAGGAATAGCCGCATTAGAGTTAGGTAAGAAGAAGCCTGTCTCAGAATCTAAAAGTGAGTTTAAAGCACCACCAAGTCCAGAGTTAGTTAAGTTATAACCATGAGAAGTAGCTGTGTTCCCATTGAAATCTTGGTAGGGGTAAATCAACACACCTCTAGGGGGTGTGCCATACTCAGCTCCAGATAAGTGATTTCTCGTCATGTTAGGGAATCCACTAACCTGTGCCTCATACCAATCACCAGCACCACCTGGAGTTATTGTAATCCTTTTCATGTGTAAAGAGTTTCGTAAGTACCCAGCATGACCATGAAAAGAAGTCTTTCTAAAGATTTCTTCACTCCAACCCGCATAATTGTTGGCGATGTTATCTTCGTACCAAAAACCAAAATGACTCATTACAGGCTCATCACGAACAGGGAATGAAATATAACCACCATTCACCCCTGACCCAAAGTTGGGGATTCCGGGACCTACCAAGTTATCTCTTAACTCAGTATCTCCATTAGCGGGTTGGTTAGCTCCACTTACATCAGAATGATTTCCAAATTGATAACTTGTGTCGAAATCATCACCACCATTTGCAAAGATTTGTCGCAAGCTGTGTTCTATGCGATAAGATTCATCAAGGAATCTCTCTTGAGTGTCTTTACGAGGTGTGAACAAAGAAACTAATGGTTGCTTATACACAGTAGACATAGAGGGGTACAAGTCTACATGACTGTTAGATGAACCCATACCACTCACTGTAATGTAACCCTTAATGTCCATAGTAAAGTTGCCATACTCTGGCAACTCTCTGTTTCCTGTAGGTTTAACCTCTATAATAGGCGTATCAAAGTGTCTTAATCCGTTCTCATCAATACTTTGAGAGTTTGAGGGGTTAACCATCGCATGATTAGTTAAAACAGACCCTACAGTGTCGTATCTAGGGGGCATAGCAAAGAACAATGAAGCTAAGTGAACAGTAGCACCTTTTTCTGCCGTGAAAGTAGTTGCTGTTCCTGTAATCGTTGCAGAACCCCCATTTATAGAAAATGTATTAGGTAAAGGTTCTCCATAGAATAAAAACGCATTATTGTCATAATCGCCTGGATTCTTACCCAGCTCTTTATAGATTCTTAACTCGGAATACCCACCAATTGTAGGTACCGTACCATCTATAGAATGCTTAAAACGCAAAGTTAAGTCTGCATCTGAGGCCTGAAGAGACAATGACAGTTGATAGATACCACTCTTTGGCTCTGTGTGTATATGTCCATTTACAGGACCTGCACCCGCAGGTACTCCACTTGCATTAGTTGAGTAGTTGTAAGGGAATGAGGGGTGGCACTCTACATAGTAAAACTCCTCATGTAATCCAACGAACTTTGCATCCCAATGAGTAGTAGCAGATGTTCTAGTATGGTTATTTTCTTTTACTCGATATACAGGAACATCTGATCGGTATTTAAATTGTGCTTTAGTAGCGATATTAGCGTCATTATCGTCTACCCAATCCCAACCACTACATAACTCAAGAGCATACTCATTCCCACTACCACCAATCGGTAAAAGGTCTAACTCTTGGTAAACCTTATATCCCTCATCATCATATCTATAAATGGAGAATGCTTGACCACTCGTCTTAGGATTATAGACTTGGGTAGCGACTTCTGTATTTTCCCAGTATGCTTGTAAATATATTTCACAGAAGTTAGAGTTCGACCTGTAATCTTTACCCAATAAGTCTTTTGTACTATAACTATTTGTATTCCACACATCAGTAATTTCACCAATACTATAAATGTCATCAATGCCTGTTATAGCTGACCCATTAGCATTGTAAAGAGTACCATTTGGTGTCAGTCTCTTACCGAAGAGTTCTAACAAAGATAACTTACGGGCAGAATGGTAAAGCAACTTTTTAATCGTAGAAGCAGAGTTCAATCCTAAGTCATCTTTAATATGATTAACACCTAAGTTCTCAAATTGCTTATGTGGTTTATTGACCATCACAGATGGTCTTAAACCTACTGTAGTGAAAGTACATAGACCTTGCTTAGAATCATACAAAGAAAGGTCTGTAACAGCCTTTACACAGTCTCCTGTTGGTCTTACACTAATGTCATAATATTCTGCTTCATCTGTATGTGTTAGATCAGTAGAATCTACCCAAACTTGTTGACGCTTGGACTGTGTTGCATAGACTGGATTGTTAGTGCCGTCTGGTGTATTGAAGTTCCACCTATCATCAGCAACTAAGTTAGTTGAAGCAGATAAATCACTAGAAAGAATCTGATAGGTAGGTCTTACTGTGGTGAATGGTTTAGCTGTAGAGGGTTTGGAGTTTGACCATTCAGACACAAGATCATTACCTTGAGGGTCTTTAGGTTCAATCCTAATGTTCGTTTGGAACTTAGAGTTGTTAAGTGCGTCATATTGAGCATACGCCGCACCACCACCTTTGTTATTAAGGTGTCCTTTGTAAGAACCCCAAGATGATGGGTTTACATAGATCACTCCAGAAGCCCACATGAAATATGTGTTTGTGCGTTTGATCGTGTTTTCTACTGCGACAGGGAATAACTTTGGAGTTCGGACTTCTGAACTTATTGTTATACTCTTAGGGTAACCTTTAATCTTTTGCGTAAAGTTAAGATTAGGTCTAAACACTGAAAGTGCGTTTTCTTTTTTGTAAGAAACAACGCCATCATCAAGTCCATCATCACCGCTTGTAGTCAGTTCAACACCCGCATTGTTGTTGATGTTTGTGTAGTCGATTAAGTTTTGACTATATACATCATTATCAGAGGGTGCGATTCCATCACGAACTAACGCTTCAAATGCCCTCTCTGTTTTAAAGTGTATCAGAGCTATCGAGCCTAAGTTGTGATTAGGTTGGTCATTTTCTATAGAAAGCCCACTATCAAGTCCACCACCAAGAATAGTTAAGTAGTCTCTTGTTAAAGTTACTACCTGTCTGTATCTAGCAACTTGAAAAGAGTAGTTATCGGCCTCACCAAAGGTAATATATCCACCAGCAGTATCAAAAATTGACTTATAGTTAGGCAAGTCCTGATCTACATTAGGTTTTCTCTTAATGAAAAAACGATCTCGCTCTTCTGTGGGTGTTTTCAATCCACTTGGAGAATAATCTTTCAACACAGGCATACGATATGAAAGGAAGTTTCTATCTTCTTTCTTAACATAAGCATAGTATATGTAAGGAGTTTGACCACTAGGGTTATCTATAACAAGTTGACTCCCACCAAAATCTAAAGTGACCGCTAAGGTAGCTCCAGCATTATCTATAGCATACGCAAATAAACTCTGCTCTGGTTGTGTTGGGTGGAAGTTTGCAAAGGAAATTGAGTTAGAAAGTGAACTCCTAGAAACCTTCTCGTATGGAGAGAATAAAACAGGGATTCCACCAGGTCTTGTAGATGTTCCGTCAAAAGCGTTTGCGACTCTTAAAAGCCTTACCTTACCTACACTTGTATCTTTTGTTACATTTGCTACAGCACCAGACCTAGTTGATTCTGGCGGATAAAGCCCTGTGTGCAACTCATATAGATCATATTGACCTGTGATCTTTGAGGGGAATGTTTCATCATCTTTAATGCTAAAAATAGGTCCGCCTGGATTACCATCTGATTCCCCACTATCAAGTCCTTGACCTAGATTGATAGCAGATATTACTCTTGTTTCTATGTCAGCTATCGAAGTAGCAGGTGTACCAATGAAAGAAGTTGTCGTACCATCTGCACTTTGAGGGAATCTGATTAAGGCTAATACTCCACGATCTGCGGGGAACAGAACACCCGAAACAACGATTCCTACATCACTAGGGGGATTGAAAGCACCAATGGAGATCAAGTCATTTGAAATGCCAGGTGGGAATGTGGTGGTTCTAAAAGGAGAACCTAAATTGACAGAAACTTGTCCATTACGAACACCTAGTGAGGAAGTACCAAGTCCAGCGTTTAACCCTAAGCTAGTTTGTGTAGAAGCATTAAAGAAATCTGTAGTGTCATCTACAAAATAAGGGTCTTGATATAAGTAAGGGAATATTTTATTCGGATCATTATAACTAAAAGAACTACGAGGTACAGACTGCATTAGAACAGGAAAGTCATTAAACTCATACCCCTGTAATAATGCCTCTCCATCATCATGGAAACTCTGATCAGAGTCATCATTAAGATCACGATAGTTCAGATTCACAGTGTCATATACACCACCCTCATTGATGTATTTGGGGTATTGTGAGACTGTAGACTCTGCTTGCATACCAAGTTTATAATGGGGCATTTCTTCATTTGCCGCCCACTTCTTATTTATAGAAGTCCACGGTGCTTTATCCACGATCTTAGCTTGACCCCAATCGGGTCTACCATCGTGAGAGACTGTAGAAACACCATTAGAAAATGTAATCGGACCATGCCCCAGTCTTGGGGGTTGACCCTCTAATACATCTGCCGTTAAGTCATCTAAGTTTAACTGAACATTATTCCCTAAATAACCACCTAAGTTATTAGAAGAATTAACCTCTGAGGCAGTCACACTCGTATCAAGACCACTGATCAAAGTAATGTCAGAGTTTGAAGAGTCTGTACCCTCACTAGAAATTATTGTTATTGGGTTATCATCTATAGACTTCTTTGGCATTTTTTATTCTCCGAGCAAAAGCTGGTTGCGTGTCCTATAGACACAAACTGCGACATAATTTTCAGCTAGGGTTGATCTCATATCTACAGAGACTTCATTCCCCCAAGTATTCGTCTTTACAAAAACTACAAGCAACACTTCACCTTTTCGGTATAAGAGATGATTGTCATCTACAACTTTCATTAAACAGGGAATCGTTGTTTTGTAGTTGGTGTGGAATCCTCCCATATTTTTTGCAAAAGCAGATGGGAAATACTCACCCTGTTTAATCGTAGGGTAGAAAACCCTACCCTCTGGATCCTTACGAGGAACTTCACCTACATCAGTACCACCAAAAGTAAAGTTCACAGAGGAAACAAAAGGAACAAAAGAGGGTAAAGAAACAGAACCTGTGTTGATCTTGAGGTCATCAAGGATAACCTCTGGAGACCCTAACACTTTATATTCGTTGTATGTGGCGTTCGCATTGTTGTGCGTGGCTAGTTGATCTGTAGGATTAAAGAAAGGATAGTGTTCAGTAGTTTTTAAGTAAACACTGATTTCTTTAGCCATTGCAAGAGGTTGTAAGTTTAGTTCTACTGGAACAACTCCACCTTGTGCCGTGTTGACAGGTTGTGCAACAGGGAAATCTGCACCCACTGTTTTAGGTGCGTGTCTTCGATAGAAAACAAGTGCAGTAGTATTTGTACTATCTAGTGTGTAAGGTTCAAGAGGGTGTGCTGTAACCCTTACTTTCCTTTGTCCGCTATTCCAAACTCCACCGCTATTAGTCCAACCTATTTTAGATTCTGCGTGTTGATAGTTGGTAGACGAGTTCTCCAAAGTACAATTAGTACCCCCATTAGCATCTGTAAAACCACTTTGATCTGTGATTGTAGGTGCTAAATTTGCGTTGTAATAAAGTCTCCAAGGTAAATATGTACTAGTATCGCTATTTGATACTAAATCAATGACTTGAGAAGCATAAATGTATTCTAAAGAAACCTCTTTTGTATTAGGGATAATATTAGAAACAGGGGGTGCGTTCCCATTACCTAGACCATAAGGATCAAAAGCATTTAAAGGTTCAGTATTTGTTACTATAGCAGGGCCTGTTGGATATCCAGATATATTTGGAGTTGGGGATTCTGCAACAGTACCACTCAAACCTCTGTCTAAAGAACCATAGTCAAAGATCAACTCTATAAAGAGCTGTTTATTACTACCTGTGGAAACCCCACTCACTGCATCTCCTACTAGACGATAATCTAAGTCGTTTCCATTACCATTAGCATCATAAGGATTCGCACTATTATAATTTACTGTTGGCATCATCCCACCATTAGCTATGATAGGATTTTTATCTAGTGTTAGAACTACAGTGGTGCTACCTAGTCCAGAAATAGATTTAAACTTAACCTGTTGCTCTATTGAGTTAAAAAAGTGTCCATCATTGTGCCAACAATACCCAATATCTAATAACTTTGGTACATTATTACCAAAGTGATTCTGAATACGAAGATCATTATTAGTCGCAAACCCAAGAGTACCAGAAATATCGAGTAGATCTAAGCTTATCTGAATCGTGTCTCCCTCATGCCAAGTCGTACCCGCACCCCCTCCAGAGTTAACTGTAATGGCACTTGAAACTTGTGCTTGGTTAGAGGGCTTTATCTCTAAGTAGATTCTCTCGGTAGTTGGTTCATTGCTCCATCTACGAGCAATGTGGTCAAACATTGATCTATGTTCACCAACATTTTGCAAGTTAACTTGTGAGCCATAGGCATCACAAACAAGAGGGGTATGACTTGCACCTCCAGATTGATTCCCTGTATTTTGAAGATCATCAGCTATCGCAAACCATGTCTTATTAGTATCGTCTAGTAAAGAATCGTACTGATACTGTAACTCAGAAGAGAAATCTATACCTCTAGGATAGACTCGGCGTCTAAGGTCAAGAACATCTTGTTCTGCAATCTCATCTGCAAACAAACCATCTGGCCTGTCTGAATGTTTAACTGCAACATTATCCACATAAGGGTTCTGAGTTAAGTTGCCGGCATGGTCGTGTTTTGCTCCTGTATTAAAGAAAAGACCACTAAACCCATCAGTTCCATTTGTTGCAGAAAATCTTCTAAAGACATAGCAAAGAGGAATAGCATAAACATACCCATCAACTGTACCCAAAGCAGTTGAATGTGCTTCTGAACCATTTCCTGCATACCACAAACCCGTATCAGTATCGTGCTTACTAAATGTGTATGACGCTACAGGATTACCCTTTGAACCTTGAGCAACTACTAAGTTGTTTTCAAAACCAAAGATATGTTGTGAGAGGTTAGTTGTGGGAAATGATCGTATACGATACTGAACCTGTACTCGTCTTGTCGAGGATATATTTACATTTGGGTCTTGGATATTGTCAGGGAGATCCTTTGCAGTTGGAGCTAAGACATTACCTGCGAAAAATATATTATTCTGAGAGGACATACCCTCACCATCAGAACCACCTGCAGGTTGATCAATGATTAAGATATTGCCACTATTAAGACTCTCTAACTGAAAAGAAGCAGCAACATTTGAGTTATAGTTCCCACTTGCACCATTATTGTGGTTTAGAAAAAGGTATTCTGTGCCTCTAGTTTCAGCACGAGTAGTAACTCCATCTACAGTCAACCCCGCATTATTCCCACCATGATTATTGATGGCTTCTGCTAAGTTCCTAGCAGTTTCTGGAAGAGAAGCACCTGCTTGAAAGTCAGCATTAGCACCTAAATCAAGATGCACAGAAGAACCACCTTTTTTAAAAGTAAGCCTAGCCCCATCTGGATGAGCTTTGACTTTTATCCTAGACTTTGCTTGCATGGCGGGGGTTACTTCCCTACGCCAAACTTCAAGAAAAACAAACTCTGCTCTTACGCCCGCATTATTTCCACCGCCACTCTCTGCTTCTAAAAGTTGGACTTTGTTAGTACCATCTGTAGCACCGGTGTTGCGAACATCAATGACCATCCCATTGACCATCGCCTTAAAGGGATTAATAACAAAAGCATTGGCCGTAAAGTTTCCGTTAAGGTTTCCTGCTTCATCATAAGGTTTCTCAAAAACAAAAGACCCTATGGAGTCATCTTGTCCTTGATAGGAAATCATACCACTAGGTAATGTGCTTCTTTTGTTCAACACATCTTGAGTTAGGTTAAGCTCGCTATCAAGCATAGGTCTACCTGCTTGATAAACGACACTATCCCAAGCGTAGTTTGTAGGATCGAGATCACGACTCGTTGACGGTAAGTATTTCTGAGACATTTAACACTCCCCTTAAAAGGTTAATCGCCAAGTGATTGCTAAAATTGCTCCACTTGGCTTGTTAATCACAGGGAAAGTAAGATAGTTCACTAATATGTCTTTAGTTGTAATGTCTGTAGTAAGATTTCGATCTGGAAAAGTATCAGTTAACTGATCGAAATCAGCTGTGTTATTTCCAACGCCATCTTTAGTAGACATTAAACCCATCTCTGTTAAAGCACCTACTGCGTCAGAGGACTCAAAGGTCGTAGTGAAGTCTACAATATTCGTAGGAACATTTGAGATTAGACCATCTTGTGTTCTGTAAACGACACTAGTAAATCCTTTCCTAAACAAAGGATTGTTGATCTTTCTTTGTCTGAAATCTGCAATGTCAGGACTCGCAGTAGAACCCGAAGCTCCAGTTCCAACGGCAAGCATATCAATCCCTCGATCAAACCCTGTTCCTTTGTTCCTTGAAAACAATAAGGCCGCTAAAATACCACCGTCTAAGGTGTATATATTAGACTTGTCTAAGACGATTTCTTCTTGACCATCTTCATGTTGTAAAACACCGAAAACATCACCTTTGACTTTGACTCCAATTTCTTCATTGAAGCCAAGACCAAAGTTAACGGCAGTCGTTCTAGGTGGTGGAATCTTTGTAGTGATCATATTTTCCTCCATTTTTGGATATGGGGTCATCAACGGAGGGTTATATAAGAGTTATTAAAATCCCTACTGCCACCCCCGACCTTTGATTAAATTTTAGGCACTAAAAGTAATGGTGTAACTTATATCAAGTGTACCATCGTTAGTTTTTGTAATCCCATCACCAGATAAAATCCTACGAGCAAAGAGTCGCATATCAGTTTTTGCCGTTGGTACTTTAACATTATCGTTGATAAAACCATCAGCATCAGCATTTGAACCAGCTGTCCAAATACCAATCTCTCTGATGTTAGTAGCTAAGTTCCCCTCACCTGTACCAAACTGAGTCGTAAATTTAACTGACTTTCCCCCTACAGGAAAATCAATACTGTCAATTCTTCTAACATTTTTAGCATCTGAGTTTCCATCATCGCCAAAGGCTGTAAACGCTTTATAAGCGGGAGTTGCAGTTGAATGGAAGTCTGAATCAAGCATATTAGAATGTGTGGAGTCTGTAGCACCAACATTTGTACCTACAGCAATGTAAGCAATGCTATTTACAGAGTGAGCTTTAGAAGTGTTAGTATTCGCACCCGCTGGCCCTACATAGTTAGATCCATAAATATCATCAGAGTTGGCAGACATACCTGTAAATTCACCACTGAGTGCTGTAGCGATAGGTCTTGCAGGTACAGAGTCAACCGAGTTGGTAGTTCCTAGTCTTGGGATAATGGCATCCATAAGGATGTTATTAGACATTTCAGTAACTTCGTTATATCCACAGTCTTGTGCAACAATGTTGCCATCTTTATCTTTAAGGGTTACTTCGACATACCCTATAACTTTGATTTCCATAATGTGATCTCCTTTAAAGGTGTTTAGGATTATACCAACATACCAAAGGTATAAATAGTTTATTAAGTTTGAGGGTCTTGCTCCCAAATGATGAACCCATCTCTACGAATGGTAAAGAAGTGATCTGTCCTAACTCTTGAGTTATCGTTTTGATTGAGTAGTTCAGTATAAGTTAAGGAGTCTGAGGAACTAAAGGCAGTATTCCAAGATACCCCATTATCGTTTATGACTGGTCGTAGGTAGATCTCAAAGTCGGGATTTTGATCTCTAACAAATAACTGTATATGATACCTCGTTCCTACATTTAGCATCCAAGAAACTTGGCCGTCATTATCAGTATTAGGTACATCATTATTCGGTAAATGGGTATATACATAAGATCCAGATTGACTAAAGTTAGATAAACCTGTGATTGTCGCATGGAGATCTGGTTCAATCCAACCTGTAGAGTCATTACCTGTTCCATTTGGTGAACTATGAGTCGCACCCGTTCTTGCTTCCCTCAATTTGAATATATCAAAAGAATCTAAGGTGTTTGTATATGTGTATATGAAGTGCATATACAAACGCACACTTTGAGCAGAAGCAAATGCGAAAACAGTACCTGTAGTGTCAGCAGTAAATATCACAGCCATATCTGATGACCTAATGTAAAATTCATGTATATAAAACTTATCGTTAGGTGTCGATGTGCCAGGATATAAATCAGTATATCCTACAGAATCCAAATATGCTGTGGAGTTAGATGAAGACCCACCTACTTTCATCGCTATTGATATGTCTAGGTTAGTATCATCATATTCTGTGTAAGAATATATCTTATAGTCTGTGTCATACTCTAAGGGACCTACTCTAATGTTAGCATCTGCATTTGTGTTGTTATACGCATCAGGTCCTATTGATGAGACTGTTCTTTCGTTGGTGTCTGTGGGTGAACTGTTGGGTGTACCATTTACAATTTGCACTGCTGTAGCACCATTAGAATCGGGTTGTAAGTCTGTTATAGCAGGATATTCTAAGGTGTCCATATAACCCTTATAGATCGAAAACAACTCGTTGTCGTCATCTGAAAAACTACCGTATTTCACAGCAATCATCAAACTTGGGGTTGTAAATCTTAATGAGGTCGAAACAGCGTCTGAAACGCTAACCCCTATCGTTTCTGTTTGTGTTGTACTTGAAATAAAAGCAGTTGCACTTGCATTGAAAGTGATAATCCCATATTCACCAGGGTTTATTTTAGCTCCTGGGGGAGGAGTGGGGGGTAATGTTATGGACTGATGTATATCTTCAATAAGATCAGTGAGAGAGGAAATAGCGTCAGACAAAGAGACAGACAAACTCAAAGATAATGTCGAGCCATCTGATACTGAACTGACAGTATCAGAAAGGTCTTTATATAACTGTATCGAAGCATTTAACGAGTCCGTAATAGATCCTATTACAGAATTAGGGGTTAATGTTTGATAAACAGGAACAGTGATTATGTCTAATATGTTAGGTACTGTATCAGTCTCATTTATTGGTGTTATACTTAATGAGGTATTTAAACCGTCATTGATTGACCCCACAGTGTCAGATAAAAAGTAGCTAGAGATAAATGCTTTAGCTTCATCGCTCAAAGATGGGAGAGTATCAGATTCATTTATTGGTGTTAGACTCAATATTGTATCTAAACCATCATTTATTAACCCAACAGTATCAGAAACGGATCTTGGTAAGTAAGCAAAAGAAAATAAAAGATCATCACTAATAGAGACACTACTATTTAAAAAATAACTAGAGATAAATGCTTTAGATTCATCACCCATACTTGGAACTGTACTAGAGGGTACATATCTCTGATAGGTAGGAGATATTATTGAGTCTGCAACTGAAGGAACTGTGTCAGATTCACTTACAGCAACTAAGTTTAACAGCCATTCTAAAGAGGAAGTAGGTAGAGAAATCGTATCTTCCAAAAACACATGATCGTAGTTGAACTTAATATAGTGATCATCTGTAATGTCAGGTAGACTCTCAGTGATTAAAGCGGGCAATAAAAGTAAACTAAAACTTAATGAATCCCCAAATGTAATGGTCGATCCTACTTCAACAGGAGCAAAACTCATGTTTGTCTCATCAATGAAATCAGTAACTTTTGGAACTCTTGAAGAAGTTGAGAAAAAGAACATTCCTTCATTTGTCTCTGGATTATAAGGATAAAAAATATCTTTCCAACTTGTACTACGCTTTAAAACAGGTTGAGCATAGTTATCGTCTGCCCGAAAAGTTATCGTTACTCCTGTCTCAAATGTGGGTGTGGTTGCTACTTCTACTTCTTTAGTTGCCTGTGGGTTAGGGTCTTCTGTAGTGCTAAATGTTGCAATCTCTCCAGGATTTGTAGTGAAAGTAACCTCATAAGTTACTGTCACAGGTATTCCAAGACCTGTTAAAAACTCTACTTCGTTCTGATTCTCTGCGTCTTGAGATAGGTTAAAGAAAGTATCGCTCAAGTTTACATCATTGCCCGAACCTTTTGAAAAGAAAGCCAAATAGGAACTACCACCAGATGGAGCTTCTTCATAAAAAACTTCAAGATAGTAGGTTTCATTTTCGATGTGGTTAAAAGACGCATTGGCATAAGCTACATTACTATTGCTATTGTAGTTTAAAGAATTAGGCATTCCCCCACCAGCGTTTTGAAACCTGTAAGCTAAAGGAGATCCATTGGATTCATTCTGAGATTCTTGTAAAGCAACAAAGTTATTGGGGTCAGTTATCACTGTTAAAGTCTGATACTGTTTCACTCCTTGACCGTCTATCCTGTAGATAGAGAAGTAATAATCTGTCTCATTAGGGTCATCTTGCCCCATATCTTTAAGGTCTTCGTACCCAAAGAACAGAAATGTTGGAATGGTGTTTACTTGATTCCCACCACTAGAAACTTGAGATATGGGACCTAAGACATAAAGAGCAGGGTCTGGATATAACCAATCATCTAAAGGAATATGAGGATTGTATTCATCAGTAAACCCATCTCTACCATCAAGTTCATACTCTGTGATAACATCTTCATAAAAGACCATTTCGCCTTCAACACCCGAAGTTTTAGTATCGAGCATTGAATACAAAGACCTTATTTCATCTACATGAATCTCACCATCTGAGATAGCAACTCTATCATGCAACTCAACTGATACAATGACATCGTTTGAGTAAGTATACACAGGATCAACAGTAGGTAGCGTGTCAAGAAGGTTAGACGCAAGACCTAATGGGTTTCTCATGTAGTTTTCTGAAGAAGACTCTCTAAAGTTAGCCAAATCACTCTGATCAGAGTTTCTAAAAAATGCTTGACCCTCAACTAACTTTTCCCCTTTGTACCAGTCAAGGTCTGAGCTAAAAGGATTAGAAGAGATACCCGATACAGTAAGCGTCTTTTCCCCTACCAAGTTTTGTACTAATAAGTGGTCTTGGTTCAAAGAATACAAATAGGAAACACCATCACTATCAACCACTGAGGTAATAAAAGAAGGTCTAAATCCTAGCACATAAAAAGAAATCTTAGGGTTTGATGTATTTAATGTTTTCGTTGCGGGTTTAAATACTTGGTCTTGAGTCGCTGTTTGATTAAGTGAAAAGTTGTTCAGTGTGTATGTAGTGTTGAGGTTTTGATTTTCTGTGTTGAGGAGATCCGAACTACCCGCAGAATAAGTAGCAATCTTCTGATCTTTTATCTGTGGAGATACTGGTTGAGCTTCATTGAGAACATAAGATATAGGAGAAGTTGTCTCGATAACTCTATTTTGTCCAATGCCACGACCAGATTCGGAGACTTTACGAGCAGGCCTCACGGCGTTCAGAGTCATCTCAATGCTATTCAGTTCTCTGAATCGTCTGAGTTCTGACTTCGCTTTAGGGTATGTAAGAGAGATCTTATCACCATATCTTGCAAGACCTGACAAGGTTTCTGAATGTGAATGATCAAAAATCCTCATCACATGAAGATGTGGTTTGATAGTATTAGCACCTTTTACGCTATTTGTATGTTCAAGAGCTAAAGTGCGGTTGCTGTAGTCTACATCAATGTCGTTTACTTTAATCTCTAAATCATAAGCACTAATTGGCAAGCCTTTATTTGACTTGAGCATATCTTTGACAATGTAAGAGGGCAAGTTAATAGCAAGTTCATAAGGAGGGTTTGGTGTTTCTACATCCCATAATGGATCGGGCTTGTTTATAAACTCTACTGTCTCGTATAAGATTTGATCTCTTGTATTCCAAGGCGAAGAAGCGTTTCTTACTAGTTGTAGTCCAGTAGAAGAGACTACTGTGTCTACGACAATTTCAATATAACTTAGTCTGATTGTATGTCCACCAAGATTGGGTGCGGGGAGTCCAAAAAATTCAGAATGGAAGTTATCAGACATAAGATCGCAGTAAAATACTGAGCCATTAAAATCTACTGGCTCTCCATCATTTAGTGTTTCCGTATTAGCTAGGTAACCCCTAAACATAGGGAATCCAGTATCTGGAGGAAATATGCACCCATTTATGACTTCTATTGAGCCAGTGCTTATATGCTTACTAGGACTAATGCCCCTTTTTAAGTCTCTTATTGTCTTGTAAGTATATGCTATTCCATCATCACCAACCCTAGAGGTATAGATTCCATCTAAGGGAACGATTCTGTTTGAAACAGAGATTACTCTCAGTTTTTGGTTTTCAATAACAAGGGTGTCTGCGAGTTCAATGTTAGTACGCCATACTCTAATTGTGTTCCCCGAAACATAACCATATAACTCACTTTCATAAACACCGTCTCTAGCCTTTCTCATGTCTTCTTGATAGAGACTCCCTACAGAGAGTCCTACAAGACCAAACTGAGCGTTTTGATTGTAGTAAGGTAAGTTTGGGTCGGTTGTGTTTTCACTAATAATGGTGCGACCATTTTTGGTTGGGTCGATACCAAGAATAGGACTAAACACATCTTGCTTACCCTGTTGTAATATAGGTATATCTTCATCAATGACAGAAGAAACTTCACCTGTCTTAATGTGAGCGGGTTTGGTCACTCCGAGAACTTTTCTCAAGTTTGATTGAAGTCTGATTATATTTTCAGGTACTCCGAGATACACTTGATGTGTATGCGAGTTTCCCTCAGAGTCAACATAAGGTTGTATTACGCCATCAATAATTTCGTGAGTGTGTAACTTGTCTCCCCACTTATACTCTAAAGGCTTATTCGTAGACCCTAGACCTTTCTCATCTGTAAATGCAAAGTGTCTATGTTTGGTATATACACCATCAGTATTGAACTCTGTAGTAGCTAAGATTGAAGACTTAATATTTGAGACATATCCTTCAATATCACTAGCAACAACTGCGTTCCCCTCTGATATGTCATTTAAAACTTCATCAATGGATTTCTTTGTTGCACCTTGCAATAAGGCTTCATAAGTCTGTAAAAGAAAACTGATTGTTTCTTCATGGCTATCGCCAACGGGTACTGACTTTTCATCAGGAAAAATGAGATACATTAGTCGAGTAGATACAAACTCTGCTCTTAGTTGAGAAAACTCGACATCTTCCAAGTTATCTACAGACCCAACAAGAACCTCGGATAGTAATCTTGCTACACCCTCATATAGTATGCGGTGATTTGGTCCGTATGATCTTGTATTATAGTTGGAAGCAGTACCAAAAGACATTGAGTCCACTATCTTGCTCGTGAGAATATCCTCAAGTAATCTTCTAGGGTAAGATTTAGCGTTAAGGTTTTCTCGATTTATGCGAGGGTCAAAATCAAAAATCATTATCTTACCTCCTCATAAGTAAAGCTCAATTCACCCACTGTAAAGTAGCTAAACTTATTGATCTTTAGATCGCCAACTACTCCCTTTCCATCACCACAAGTATAGTTTACTTCTATCTTGTAGTCTGATGGTGTTTTACCAAGAGGTAAAGACAACATTAGTTTCCGCTCTGAATTTGGAATCTCTACAGGTACTCCACCTACATTGACAAATGCTTTCTCTAATCCAACGATGCTTCCTTTCACATCATTCCAGTTAGAGGGGATTTCTCTTTGTCCCACAGTCAAATAACCTATCTCCACTTTATCAAGGAACACTCTAGCATTAGCACCACCACTTGAAGCAGGAACATTATTTAAGTCTATGTCTGTCAACCAAACTTTATGACTAGAAGAAGTAAGTTGAGTAACTTCTGTAGGTACAGTAACGCTAACCTCTTCTCTTAATATTTGATCTCCCTCTGTTAAAGACAACTCAGTTAAAGGGATTGAAACATGAGACACACCACTAATCGAATCAATCTCCCGAATCATATCAGAAGAGAACAAACTCCCACCCATGTTCTCTTCTCTAATACGACTGTCAATGGCGGCTCTTACCATTGAATCTACAGAACTTGGAGAAGCACCTTGTTCAAGAATCACAAGACCTTTTACATTTACACTAACAGGACTTACTTCTTTTACTAAAACATCAGCACCTAAATGTTTTTGATCATCTATCTCTAGTTGCAGGTTGGAAACTACGAGATTCGTTTGGTAGCTAACTGTAATGTTTTCAAGATACTCATAATCCACAAACACAGTCAAACCCGAAGTAATGTTGCTAGTTGTCGTGCGTTTAATCGTTGTTAAGTCATCGTTGGTTTCAACGATGTAATCTGGAGTCGAACTGGATAAAGGACTCAGCCATTCGACCCCATTAGAGTTTTTCACCACGATTGTTGAAGTATCAACACCACGATTAAATAAAGTCTCTGCATAGAGTTCATTCAAAGTATGTTCCTCTGAACTTACTGTGATAATTTTCTCTGTATTATCATTGTCTATGATAATATAATCTTCGGATTGTGAGGATTGTCCTTTTATGAGAGGGTCTTCAGTCTTGAAGAAAGTAAAGTCCAAATTCGTTCCGTCTGCTTTCTTCACAGAGTTAATACTTCTTACAGGTTGTCTCGTGAGAATAATCTTATTAGTAACATTTGTACGATAATCACCTAAGATTATATCTGTCATACGATAAGTAGGTTGTGTAATCGAAGTGTCAAGTTGAAGTATCTTATCCTCTATTATAGTGGCGTTTGTGAGGTCAAAGAACTGACCAGAATCTGGCCCTGTGATCACTTTAAGACCAAACTGACCTGTACGATCTATCATCTTGAACAAAGGCTTTTCTACAGTAGCGTCAGAAGCCTTGAACCTATAAGCCCCCTCTGCGTTTACTGGTATAAACCTAGACCCTAATAAGGACTGATATGAGGGTGCATAAACATCAGTAACACGACTCAATACTTCTCCACGAACCCAAATATCTACTTTGCCACCAAGACCATTATCTCTTAACATATATTCACTATCAGCACTGACCACCTCATACCCCTCCACACCTGCTGACTCTCTCGCAACCCTTTCATAACCAGCTCTTGTTCCCACATCAACAGATGAAATATAAGTCATCGCTCTTGAAGTAAGTTCTTGGTTATTTTCCCTACTCGATCCACCAAAAGTAGGAGAAGTATTAGTTACGCTTAATCCCAAAGGGGCTCCAGAAGTGATCTGATCTGAAGCTAGGTTTGCAGATAAACCTACAGTTAAAGACTGTATCGGAATAGTTATCTCGTACCTACGAGTTAAAGGATTATAAAAGTTAGGTGCTTCCTCTACAGTGATCACCCCACTCTGTAGCGTCCTAAACCTATTACCTCCCCCTGTTATAATCTGTCCAATAGGCACTACAAGATCAAAAGTAGGTAAGGTGCGTGAAAAGAAAACAACTTCTCCCCTTGCCGTACTCCCATCTCTTCTCTTAATGCCTAAATTAGACGCTAAACGATCAAAGCAAAGATCAATCAAGTTCTGCACTTGATTTGAAGTGTTGATGAAAAGAGCTTCTTGAAGAAGTTGCTTATATGTAGAGTTTGCAACATCTAAAGACTCCCCTAGCCCTGTAGGATCATCAATGCTATTCAAAGTAACAAAGTTGGTTGCTTTATAACAGAAATCCAACACCACTCTAGTACGAGAAAGCTCCGACACTATAGGGTCAATAAACAAGTCTCTAATCGCAGATCCACCTTGCACACTAGCCGTAGGGTCTGCGTCATAGATCGTAGAAATCATGCTTTCTGTAAGTTGCTCGTCTGTTACATTTGGAAGTATTGAGTTGACAAGTTGTATATCTATAGGATTAGCACCAACCTCAACACTAAAAGCAGATTCAATCTCAAGGTTGTCAACTACTTTCACTGCGGTCACTACATAGTAAAGAGGTTGACTCTCTGATAAAGATATAAACCCACCCACACTAAGAGTTGTGTTGAGATCTGGATCTCTTCTGTTGTGGGAGAAAGATACTTTTGTCTCCAAAGCAATAGATGAAATATTAGCGGAGACCCTCAATCGTTTAACATCTTCTGCTATCTCTTGAACCCCAACATCGCTAACGGTTGTATTTTGAACTGCTTGGATTGTGAGATTGTTAGGGTCTTCATTAATGGTTTCAAGATCTGATTCTAGGTCTACAATACTAACTACTTTTTCGGTCCTCACGCCATAAGTGATTGGGTCTATTGGAATACGATTGATTCTTACATATCCATTAGAACCACCACTCGTTATAGACGCATACACATTGTATGAACTAATCTCTTCATCGGAGTGAATCCAGTTAATAATAACCTTATCTTGTGAACGATCTGCCTTAATGTTTAAAGGTGGATTCGGTGCAGAAGTGAATGAATCTGTATTGGTGATTACATTTAATAAAAAACTCGTTGTTACATTAGGTGCATTAGATTTAAAACCAGAAATGATAAATGTGTTCGTTCCTTGCTCTAAATCTATCCCCTCAAGTCCTTTTGGGAATCTCCAAGTACCATCGTTAAAAATATCTATGTCAGAGTCATTACCTACAGAAGTAAACTCAGTACCAAGAAAAGAAATGGTTACTTGATCATATCCCTCAATCTGACCGTTTAAAAATACTTCTTCTTTATCAGTGGAATAAGTTCCTCCTAAACTACTTACTCCGTCTGGCTTTACTATATTTAACTTGTTGCTCATGTTAAGTCTCCATCTAATGAAATTGCACCTGGCACTGAGAATACTATGTTCACACTTACAGATCTGTTCGCACCACTTCTTACTACTACATTACAAAGTACAGCAGTAGCATTGTCATTTAATTGTGCGACATCTACAGATTCTACACTAACTAATCTTTCCTCAAGCGTTATGTCTTGAAACTTTTTAAGGTCTTGTTGTAAGCGTTGGAACTTATTAAGTGCTTGTTGTACGCTCAACCTTAAAGATACTTGAAGTGCAGCGTTATTTTTTTGCCCTATTAACTTCATAGCATTAGATCCGTACCACCTGTGGTATGAGTTAGAACCTACCTCTGTTAAAAGTGTTTTAGCTATGTTCTGATAAAGCAAATCTGTGCCTTGTACTTTTTGTAACCCCCCATTCGCTTCAAATCTAAAGTCATTCTCTACACCAGTTCCACCACACCTACGACAGAACTTTTTTTCTGTCGTGTATGAGACTTCTAACAAACCCTCTGGCTCTAACTTTTTGGAAAACTGAATACCATATCCGTTAAGGACAGGAGATAAGCTCCATGAGGGTGTAATCCTTTTAGTCTTTACTGTTTCCTTTTGCCCCTTGAACCCTAAAACTTTCAATAAAGAACCTTTTAAGGTAAACCCCACACCTAGTTTATTATCTGTAAACTCTAAGGATTTAGTCTTAGTTTCTTTAACCGAAATAGACCCAAGCATTTCCTGTATTTGTGCGATTAAACTTTTAGAGTTGTAAATCTTAGGTGTTAAAGTAATCGTGTTTGTATACCCCTCAGTCGTAGTAATAGTAAGCACATTAGAGGTGCTTCTAACACGAAAAGGGGAGATGTTCGGAGTCGTAATGATTGCTTCTCTAATGTTCCCTTTTGAATCAAGAACTACTCCATCTCTTCTAACTTCAACAAGACCAGAACCATTGATTGGAGATGAAGGGTTTATGTATATGCCATTATCTAAACTTACCCTCTCATATCTTGTATGATGAGGGCAAGCGTATGCTATCTGTAAATCTGTACTCATATTATCACCATCATTTAGTGTTGTGTATTAAATGAAGATGATAAATAAACTACTGATTACTTGCCTTTCTTTTGCACATAAAGATCGTAGAGATCGTCATAGTCGGCAACACCTAGTGCTTTCATCAACTTATCTTGTTCTTTGTTGATCTTCTTTAAGTTATTAACCTTAATCTTAACCAACCCCTTTAAACTTTCTGCAAAATCTTCAGCCCATTCCTCTGCACCATGCTCTAATGAAGCCTTCTTTGTTCGTTCAATATTCTCTGTAGGAGTTGGTCCGATAAGAGATCTTACATTGTTATCACAAGCTTCATTACCCAACCCTTTTGGTACAAGAGGATCGTTGATCTCAATGTTGTCATAACCTAAGTCAAGATAAAAGCGATAACGAACGAGTTCAGACACAATCACACCAAACCAGCCATTTGCTTGAACCATCGCCTTACCCTCTTTCCCCATAGTTCCTCTAGTCTGACTAAACATCTGTCTACCATCATAGGCATTAGTAGACCTAAAGAACTTGTTTTCAACCTTTGAAATCTCATCCTCAGTCATCCCCTCTTTTTCTTCGTCAGTTAGCTTTCTAGGTGGCTTCTTCTCAAGCAAATTATCACTAATGCTCACCCATTTATCAAAAAGTTTACTAAACTTACCTAGTAGCCCACCTGCATCTGGAACAATCTCGTCAAGACGATCTTGCATGGCTTTCTTCATTGCATTAGTCTGAGCTGGTGTTTGAGTCCTTAACGCTTCACAGATCAGACCAAACATTCCATAACTAACTTTCCCTGTCCACGGAATAGGATTAAAACCACCCTTCATCATATTTATATTAGCGATCTTAAGTGGTCCGTTAGTCGTTTGCACTGTTAAAGGATCAATCGAAACTGAAAGAGTTAAGTACCAACTCAATACTGCGGGTTGATTGATCTCTGCTTTAACAACCGCTTGATCCATGCAATCATCTACAAACTGTTTAATAGACTTCAATCTAGGAACACTCATTAGAGAAGACTTATTAACAAGAAGTCCAAATGCAGAAGCGATTAAAGGATTCTGTTGTTGTGCAATCAAACGACCCATCTTAACCATAGCTTCAGAGTTGAATGAAGTAACAAACTGATACCACTCCCTATCAATATACAAGTGGTTATCATACAACCAATGGTAATCACCACTTTGGAACTTCTCGAGCACACTCTCACACCATAAGATAGAAGCACTTAACTCCTGTGAAGCAGTTTCAGCTTCCATTATAGCCTGTGCAGTTTCAGAAGAACTCTTATGTTGAGGAACAGAACCTTGAAGCACTTGGTCTGCCAACTTAGTTAGTTCTTCTGCGGCTGTTGAAGGATTACTCGTGATTGAAACATTTTCTTCAATCCATGCTTCATCTTCAATCCTTGCAAGAATACCTTGAACCGCAGGGCCAAGATCTTCAATTTCAGAACCATTTTGAGCAATATATGCTTTAACTTGTTCAATAGCTTCGTCTGAAAGAATGAGATCATAATCAGATAAAACCTGTCTAACTTTCCCCTTAACTGCATTAAAGTCATCAAACCTACCATTGACATAAGCAGAGTAAAGAGCGTTAGAGTTTGGATCGTTCGCATCAGAATCTTCCATTAGTTCATCTACAGCTTCTTGGAAATCAACACCATCTATGATTTGTTGAATCCTATATTCTTCGTCAGATTGAGCAACTGCATACTCTGGATTATATTCTGAAGAACTAGATGGATTACTAGACCCACCACCCGATGTGGTTTCTTGACGGCTTCTACCGTAAGAATCTTGTGAATCAAGTTGAACCATAGGTGAAGAAACGCCTGTTAGAGAAGATCTCCATTTTGTGCCACTCAAGATATAACCATAAACACCACCTTCTATTGCTTTAGATACAGACTTTACAAGACCTTCAGTATCGTCAGAACCTTTTGTAGTGCTTTTTTGAATCCTATTCCACGGCCTAGTCTTTGCGGCAGGTTGTGTCTTTGTCCTAGTCTTATCCCAACCCACATGACCATTAAGTCTAAAAGCCCAAGTTTCTGCGTAATTAATAGAATCGGACTTAGTTGATGGTCTTAAGGCAATACCATCTTTTTTACGCTTCATCTCGATGTATTCATCACCGTCATACCAGTATTCAAACTTCTGATCAACCTTAGAACTCATAGATTTAAGTTGAGCCTTACCACCATTAATCCAAAGAGATTCTAAAAGTTGAGACAAATTCTCACCCTCAGACTCTACTGAACGCAGAACCGCAGTTCCATATTGTCGAGCAGTCTCAGTTCTCGGCTTAGGGATCATATAGTTTTGTAGAGACTCTACACCATCTTCTTGAAGTTGAAGCAAAGAAGCACAAGCCCAATACGCCCATTCTTCTTTGATCTTGTCCGCATTGTCGAGATTTGTAGCCACTTTATTGGTCTTAGCAGACTTCATATAGAGTTTAATCTCATTCAACAAAAGTTGTGCCACACGATAATTATACGCCTTAGATTTCTTCATCTTGTTTCCTTTCAAGCAACACTGAGTAGTCTACCTTTGAGCGTGATATAAATAAACTATAAAAAGGCACATAAGTCTTGTAGTCCAATGTGTGTTGTGGTAAGTTGCCTGTGGACTTGGATATAAATCCAATGAGTCATACTTTAACCCGTTTTACGGAGACACAATGAACAATAATATTATGGAGTTAAACACTCCTGTAGACACTCATGTCTACTTTGAATCATCTGATGAACTCGTCAACTCGTACACATTAAACGACTACATTGAGTTCATGTACTCAGAAACTAAAGACCTCGATATATGGTTCGATGGTTTTGAAGATTCAGTTTGTCAATACAATGAAACTGAGATGTGGCTTTTTGACGCTAAAAGCGTAAACTATGAGCGAGTGCGTAAGTACATTCTAAATCGAGCACCACACTCTCATCGTTGGGAACAATCTAACTTTGACATAGAGAGTCATTTCAATGACTATCTCTATGATAGTGAGAGCGGACTAATCATCAAAAATCGACTCAAGAAGGAACTCGATAAAGGCAAAAAGATCAAGGATTCAGTGCTTTATGAATGGTTCTTACAGTTCTGTATTCGTCAAAAGTTCAAATCTGCTCAAGACTGTCAGAATAGAGCTTTAGGTGCTAAGACCCAAGCTGAATCTGACAAGATCAAAGCATACCAAGATGGACTTGTTGAAACTAAACACCAACATGAACATGACTTGGAAAAAATGGAGAACAACGGTTATCGAATCGCAAATCTTGTAACCAAAAAGGATAAAGATACTGGAGACATGATTGGAGAACCCGAGATTGTATTAAACGATCTTGGTAATGTTGAAGATGAAGTCGAACTACGATCTGCACATGAACATATGAAGCGACTTTGCTACAGAAGATGGTTACCAGAAAAAGGTGAGCGTATGTATCAACTTTATTGGGAGTTGTTTACAGAGAAATACACCAACAAAAAAGTATGGGCTAAAGCTAGAAATGTCTCGTATAAAAAGTTGGTCTTTGAGATTGAACAAGTTAGAGACTTGATGAGAGCAAACTTATCAGACTTCGGATACTCAGACTTCGGACACTAAACAGCTAATGCGTTAGGGATCATAGGATCATCTTGATCGAGTAGATCTTTATTGTCTGCAATGACAGACTTGATCTTATCGTAAGCCCATGAAGTCATCTTGATAGTTCCCTTACCGACAAACTTAATGATTGTCCATATCGCTTTGATTGGGAACTCTATTAAAACACGGCTAGGTAGTCGTGTAAGTTGATAAGACATCCAAGATAGACCAAGTATCGCATAATAGACGATAAGTGCAATACCGATCACTTTAAGAACGGATATGATACCAAATGTGGCTGTGCTTTTAACAATAGCGGCTTTGATTAAACCAATAGCCATACCACCTGCTTTGACAATACCTAACCAGGCTTTACTGAGGATAAAATAAATAGCTGACCATGCTTTACCTGTAGGTAAAGTTGGAGCAAGACCTTTGGGTATGATTGACCAAACCCAAGACAACCCCTGTCCTGTAAAATGAACGACTTGTGAAGCAATAGACCCACCTATATTAAGCACCTTTTCTACAACCAACGACTCGGCTAAGAACGGAGGTGGGGGTGGTGGGGGTGCAGCGGCAAAAGGATTCCAAAATGCTTCTTTGTTAAGAGAAGCATTTTTGATCTTTACATTCTTGTTCTCTCTCACATACCAAAGCAAGACAAGAGCCATCGCTTCTTTATCGACACCTACAGACTTAGCCATCCCATCAATATCTTTCTTTTGATAAGCATTAGCAAAACGACCAAGTATATCCCCAGCTTCTCCTGGCGATTTAGCTTTAGCACCCGCTTCTGCTACCATTTTTTGGATTGGGTCTTTAGGGTCATATTTAGATTGACCTATAGCCTTTATGAAAGAATCCATTGACTTTAATCCGAACTGCTTTTGCAAGAAGTTCAATCCAGACTTACCCTCGCTAGAAATCTTTTTACGCTCTTTGATCGCTTCATTCTGCATAAATGCTGAGGCTACATCTTCTTTAACATTATCAAAGAACAACGCTCTCTTTTGCATACGAGCCGTATGAATACGGGCAACTCTATTTACACTTGCATATTTATTCATCTTCTATCTCAACTTTCGTTCTACCATAAGGATAACATCACCAGAACTAGCTGGGTTTGATCTTGAGAGTGATTTCCAAACCCTTAGAGCTGAAGGGGTTGTAGACCTCGTATTGCAGTAGTTAGGGATAAAGAACATTGGAGTATAAGATTCTCCCCTAGCTAAGTTGCCGAGTTCTTTATACATTTGAAGACCTAACTTTTTTGAACGATACTCCTCATTGAGATCACTCTCTAGGACTTCAAAGACAGGAATCCCATCATCTGGAATATCTGCATCTATATGCCACAGTTCATAAAGGGCTAACATATCTTCAGAACAGGCATACTCAGATATTTCTTCTAAAGTGTATTCCCCAAACTTGCCCTCTACAAAACCAATAGGCTCAACCCAAGTCGAGTGATTAATTATAATCTCTATCGAATGAGTTGAATCCTTATTGGCAAAGTCATCCGTTTCTACGAACTCAATCTTTTGACTAGCAATGTGTCTATTAGCGACTCTTTGATAAGGCTTCATCGTTTACCCCCATTATAAGCAACAGCATGACCCATGCGAATCATTTCATCATTGAGGGATTCACCTAACTCTTCTGCATTTGGATCGTAAGACCAAAGGACACCGAGCCAACGACCAAACTTGCCTTTTTTCTGTGTGTGGACAATAACTGTTTTACCTTCAATACGAGACTTCAGGTATTCTTTAGCTTCATACCCACGCTTCTTTTCTTCAAGATCTCTAGTTCGTATCTCGGGAGTGTTAATCCCTACCATTCGCACTTTGACTCTCGCAAAGTGTTTCATTCCTTGATCTATCATCAAAGTGACCGTATCTCCATCATATACAGAGAGGACTTCAGCTTTGTAGTGGTAAAGGTATTTCATATTCATCTCGCATTCGTTTATGTAATGCGAAGAATAAATAAACTATTACTTTCTTAAACCTAATCCACTAAGGTGCTTAGATACGATCTTTTTAACTTCAGAAAGGTCATCTGTTTTCTTCACTAATCGACCGTCAACCTCTACAGATAGACTTCTATAGGAGAATCCAGAGTCTTGTTTTTTAAACCCACTGATTTTAACTACAGACCCTTCAGTTTCTACGAAAATAGATTTCTCACCAGACCTATCTAATCTTGACTTTACTGTGTGTTGCCCCTGTTTGAACATCCATTGTAGTTGGTCTTGGAATCTCTTTAAATCTTGCCAACCAATGTAGTTAGGGAATAACCCAAACAACCTAGATTCTAGGTGTCGTGAAGCCACTCTTTGAGCAGAGGATTCTCTTAACTTACTCTTGATCAAATCAGCATTGTAGATGATCAAAGGATTCTCAAGATACAAATCTCTAAGTTCATCCATCTTAGACATCATAAACCCTCGCATATCACTACCTCTTAAACCTTTGGCTAACGAGGGTAAGAACTTTTTATCTTTAATCGCCCAACCTGGAGTTTTTAAGGCTTTAACTAGATCATCTTGTTGCTCCCTAGTTAAAGACTCTGAAAGATCCCTCAAACGATCTATACTCTTACGATCTAAGAACGATACTTCATGCTTTATAGGCAAACCTAAATCTAATAGGTCGATGAAGAATCTATAAGGTAGCTTCTTTGCACTTGTACTAAGAGATACCCTAAAGGCTTCATTCTCATTTGCAATTTCAGATAACACTTCAACCAACCCAAGTTCTTCAAGAGAGGACACTACTTTTTTCCATGTTCTCTCATTAAGTATCTTTTGTATCTCTGTATAGACCCTGTTGTGATGAACTTTCTTCAAAGCCCACCTAGTCTTATATATAGCCCTAGAAGTATCTTTGGGTACTTTCAGTCCGTACTTAACTAAAAACTTAACTGCACGAAGCATACGAGTAGGATCATCATAGAAAGTTTTTTCTGGATCAAGAGGACACCTTGATTCTCCTGCTTCTAAGTCTTTTAAGCCACAACCTGTTAAGTCGATGATTTCTGCTTTCTCTGGACCTTTCGCTAGATCAGACAGTCTCCACATAAGTGTATTATATGTGAAGTCTCTACGAAAAATGTCTTCTTTAATAGTAGACTTTGACACTGAGGGTTTGTATCCACCCCCTGTATCATCAGAGTAAGTTTCAGATCTAGCGTCTACGATCTCAATGGCCGCATCCCCATCTGCACTGAAAGCACTAAGATCAAGACCATCAACGACCCATTCAGTTTTGACATATACTTTTGCGACTCCATAATTATCGCTAACTGTTTCTGTCTCTGCGGGTATTAAGTCTGCGAGCTCATCAGCAAGCCAAGCTGAGTTCTTACCAAGTTCTACTGAATCTAAAACAATATCAACATCCTTAACAGGCATATTTAACTTAAAGTTTCGTATAGCACCACCAACTACATAAGTGTTTCTAGCAACTTCACTACCTAGAGATTTAGTTGCTTTAGAGAGCCATTTCATAAGGACTGTTGAGTGTTCACTCGACACATAGGATAACTTATTCATCTTCTCCCCCTTGTGGTTTTGGGGTGTCTTCAACACCTAGAGATTTCTTTACTTTCGCTTTAAACATCTTGATGACGAAAGCATTGATAGCTCCCGCACAAGCACCCATATATACATCAATCATAGCAAAAGGATCTGATAGGGTGTAAGCGATACCTGCTCCTGTTAAAACCGCAAAGAGTCTAATAACAGCGTCTGACTTTTCAGTGCAAGTTTTCCAAATGAAAGGCTTGATGATTTGTGTTAGTGCCAAACTTAGAATAGCGGCAATCACTACAAGATAAACATGACCCATAAACAAATCGGTTTTATCGAGATTATGAGGGTTGTAGTCTACCGACTCTGCTTGCACCTTACAGATTACTTCCCCTTCAAATAATTCACAGTTTTCTGGAACAGGAGTTGAACCTACTTTTATATTCTTATCGCTCATATCGACTCACTTTCTATACTCCTTAAATAACTACAATAGGTATCACTATAAACAATTTACAAAAGGAGATAGAGATGGGTGCTGGAGTAATGCTTTTATATGGCAATAAAACACTTATCCTTAAAAGAGCAAAATATAAGGAAGATAAATGGTCTGGATATTGGAACTTTCCTGGTGGACAAGGAGAACCAAATGAATCTACTTATGAAACAGCTCTAAGAGAAACCTACGAAGAAACCAATATAGATTCTAGTCAATACCAAATAGTCAACCATGTTGATACAAGAATATATACGATGTATATCGGAATATGTGATTCCGATATAACACCAACACTAGACCATGAACACACAGAATGGTTGTGGGTGGATTTAAAAACAATCCCCAAGATTAAAGATAAAATGCACCCAAAAGATTGGAAAGGATTTACTAGGTTTTTCAGAGACTACCAAACTTGGAAATGAATACCTAACGACCATGTGTTAGACCCATCTGTTCCATAAACCCAACCTAGACCTGGTGCTATATTAAGGTTTTTACCTGCGATGAACGGATGCCATGTTCCCATTAATCCCAAATACTGATTTGACTCTGATAGAATAAAGTTCCCACCAATACGATACTCTCCATCGTACAGATTCACAAAACTCCCACCAATAGACAAACCAAACTCTCCCCCTTGATAACTTGAACCTACTAAGAGACTAGGTTCAAAGCGACCTAAATTCGACCTCGTTTTAAAGGGATCGACCTTTGGAACATAAAAGATTTGAGGGTCAAAGTTAGGATCATCTTTCTTAATTGTGTGTTGAAGTCCTGGTAATGCTATGAACTCTCCCCTTTCATCAATATACCCCGCAGAGATAACAACACCCTCGTTTTGAACTGCACCAGAACCTAAAGAGTTTCCCTCTCTCAAAGTGAAAGCAACTAGCTTATATGCTAGATTTAAGTTAATCTTATTCTCTCGATCAGACCAAATGTTATCGCTACTAAAAGAAAGTATGGGTTTCCCACGATAGTGTAAAGGTGAAGCCCAAGAGTATTCAAAAGGCTCACACCTCTCTGGATGTGCAGAACATCGGTCTTGGTCTTGAACTTTAACACCACTCCATGATTTTGGTGGTGGTGGAACTGGAGGTTTTTTAGACCTTCTCCTTTTCAGTGATGAGATACCATCTCTTATTTCCCCCTCAAAGTTGAAGTATCTTTGACTGATGGTGTCTATTCGACTATCTGTCTGATCTTGGACTTCTTTAATAGCCTTTTGTGTTTTCTTATCAAGTCCAGAAATGATCTCATTAGTCTTTTCTTCTAACTCACTACGAGTTACCATCTTGGAATTGCCTGTTCCTAAACGCTCATCAAGCGAAGCTAAAATAGAAGCCTTAAGACCTAACTTACCATTGAGTTGTTCATCAATGGTTGTTTGCATCGTAGTAATCTTGTAAACAGTCCAAGCATTACCACCAACTGAAACGATGAAAAAACTGATAAGTCCGTATAACGCATACTTAAAATTAAAGTCTGGCATGGTATGTACTCCTTGTGTTAGGTGTACTATACCATGAAACTAACCTCAACCTTTAGCGAGTGCCTTTTGGAGAGCTTGTTCAGAGAGTCTTTATTACTTTCCACCATCCTGGTCCGCACTCTGAGGTGCGTTGTAGTACAACGGTAATGCTTCCTAGTGGTTCTAGGTACTCACGATGATTTTTATCATATCCATCCCCACCTTTAGACTTAAGTAATGCTTCTGCCGAACAGACTAACATCTCCCCCTGTCCAAAGTATTGAGCACCAAATAGTTCGCATTGTTGTTGGTCTGTGTAGATTAACATGGTTTCCTCCTTATCTTGATAAAAGGGAGAGAGGGATTTGTTGGATCACTTGAAAGATACAGGCTTCAAAGTGTTCTACATTGAACTCAGTGTCATTACGGGAAGCAGAACTTGGTTGCATAACAACCACTACATCTCCATCATTAAGACTTACCATTGCACCTGTAGGTGTTGACTTGGTGAGTCCTTGAGCCAATACACAAGTTGACTCATGTCGTGGATTAAGTGCATTTTCAAATGCAATGTTATCAGCACGCTCGGCAAGAGAGATGACAGACTTAGCAGTCTCAACATCAATGTCTTTCTTGATAACGAGAGCGTTCTCGGGCAACATTCGATTAGAAAATGCACTAGAGAGAACAATGCGTGAGGTGGATACAGTAAAAACATCTGCTACATTCATGGTAAATCCTTTCAAGATTTGGTTCGCCCAAGTGTAAAGAAGAGTAACACTTCAAAGATACCTTTCATATAATGTGTATGTGTCGTGTTTATAGATAAGGAGGTGGCACACTATGTTTGCAGATATGCTTGAGTCTCTACGCAGACCTAATATTAAACCAAAGCTCTGGATGAAAGATTGTGAGTTGATCTTAGGCACTAGAGAAAATTTAGATCAGTGCATTGATGAGTGCATTAACTCTGTAGCTTATGGTCTTGACCTAGAAACAACTGGTCTTGATAATCGTGTCTTTAATGGTCGCACTAAAGATACGATTGTAGGTGTCTGTTTATCTGCACATAAAGATAAAGGCTACTACTTTCCTGTAGGACACCAAGAGGGTGTTGAACATAACATTCCTTGGAGATTAATGTACCCTGCACTTGAGCGTCTTTTAGACACCTCCGTAGAAGCACAACCAATCTTCCACAACGCTGGTTTCGATCAAGAGTTCTTAGAGTTTAACGAATATAAAAAAGGGTTAGGTGAAGAACGATGGGATTCATGTAAATGGCATGATACTTATGTCTTACAGTACCTTATGAACCCTAGAGAAAAAGGTGGGCGTGGACTCAAACATTTAACCAATGTTCACCTTGAGCGTGAAATGATTGAGTTATCTGATCTCATGCCAGACGCACCAGACAAGAACTACTCTAAGTTAGATGTTAGTTGGGAGCCGTGTGTTTGGTATGCCGCTAGTGATGCAATGTGTACGCTAGGCTTATGGGAAATCCTATTTAAGAAATACTCAGACGCACCAGAACACTCCAAGTCTATGTATGCTCTTGAGAAGATGTGTTTACTCACTACTCGGTGGATGCACAGGAATCGTGTCTATATTGATCGAGACACTGCACTAAAGTACAGCCAACAAGGACAGAAGTTATGGTTTGAATCTCTCATTGAAGTTTATGATGGAGCTAAAGAGATTCTAGGTCGTGATATAACACCCAACTATGTACGAGTCCTTAAAGGTGAACTAAAGGGAGAAAACAAGTTCAACCATATGGAAGTAGAGGGGATGAGTTATAAGACTCGTGTCGATGAAGCTCGTAAAGAAGCGACTCGATTATACCCAGATGAAAAGGGTATGGTTACAAAAGCAGTAAAAATTATAGGTAAAGACGCAGGAACAGAAGAAGTTGAGTTCCCACTTACTTATGATATTTTATCACCCCAAAAGCTAGGGTTGTTATTTAGAGAGCTAAGTGTGCCAGGACTCAAAGCTAGTGAGAAGTCTGGACAAGTAGTTACCTCAAAAGACATTCTTGAAGATGTTATTAAAAATGCAGCCGAAGACTTTCCTTTTATGGCTAAGGTTAAAACCTTTAGGGAACTTGGGAAAGCAATGGGTCAATACCTTATTCCTTTTGTCGAGGATGTAGGACCAGATGGAACATTAAAACCAAAGTTCGATCAGTTTGCCGCTGATACAGGTCGTTTTAGTTGCAAGACAAACAGTAAACCGTGGAAAGTAAAAGATGGTGGGTGTCGTGTTCCATTTCAAGGAATCCCTGCTACTTATGACCCAACAAAGCCCGAAGCGATTGCTAAAATGCGTTCTTGTGTCTCTGTGCGTGATGATGATTGGTGGTTAGCGGCCATCGACTATGCAGGTGTAGAGTTAAGATTAGTAACTAATCTCAGTGGAGAACCAAAATGGATTAAAGCATTCTTTGAATGTTCAGAGTGTGGCACATCTTACCCAAGAGAAATACAAGAAGATGGCTTCCCTAAAGCACCCCCCGCAAACTGCACCAACTGTGGATCAGATAAGATTGGCGATCTACATACGATCACTGCCGTTGCCTTTTATGGTGAAGATGCTAAGAATCGTGATGATTGGAAAGCGTTGAGAGGTAATGGTAAAGGTTGCAACTTCGCACTCTCTTATGGTGGAACAGGAAAAGCAGTTCAGCGTACCATCAAATGCACTGCCGAAGAAGGTGAAGAAAAGTATAAGAAGTTCACCTCGACTTATAAGGTCTTGACTAAATGGTGGGCGAAACAACATCAGTATGGGCGTAAGAACAACTATGTAAAGACAGGCATGGGTCGAGTACAACCACTGCCAGACATTAACTCAGATGACTTTAGGTTCAAATCCAAAGATGAGCGTAAAGCAGTTAACGGACCAGTACAAGGCACAAGTGCAGACATTACCAAACTTGCAATGAGTCTTATTTACCAAGAAGTTAAGAAACAAGGTTGGCAAGATAAACTACTGATGATCTTAACAGTACATGATGAAATCGTATTTGAGATCCATAAGTCAATCTTAAAAGAAGCGATTGATCGTATCTGTTTCCTAATGACCAAGAACCATATCATTAAGCGTCTTCCTTGGCCTGTTCCATTATTAGTCGATGTTGAACTTGGTAAGGATTGGACTGTTCCCTTTGATCTGAAAGATGTTCTCTCGGGAGAAGCTGGGGATAAAATCATCAATGCCAAGTACAAGTGTAAAGATTGTGATGAAAAAACACCTCGTGATCCTAAGCCTACCTCATGTATGCACTGTGGTTCTGAGAACATTTATTGTGATTACACAGAGGACTTTATCGCTAAGATCAAGAAACAATCAAAACAACTTTACGAGGACTATGGGGTAAATCCAGATGAAGTCCAAAAAGAAAAACCTTTAAAAGTTCAAGAGGTAGTAAAAGAAGATCAAACCCCTACCTTTACTGTCTCTGAGCTAACCGAAGACATGGCAGAAACACTCGCAAATTGGATTAAATCACAAGAGGGGCAGTATGATGTAATATATGAGGGTAGGAGTATCAATGCCTTACTAAAGTGAAAGTAAAGATTATGAAACCTAATAAAGACTTCTTTGTTGAATGTAATGAAAAAGGAATGATGAGTCCTCCTGAGTTTGAGCGTACTTTTTGCAACCAATGTAAAAATAGGCAGTGTGTTAGGGCGGGTTGGGCTTTCAGCACATGGGATAAAAGAATTTTAACTCAAGTAGATCGTCTACTAACAAACCCTAATATCGTTCTTCAAGATGAGTCTAGTAGGTGGGAGGGTATAAAAGACTTTGAAAAGTTCAATGAACCCTCAGTGATAGAGGTTTGGGGTGTTCCAGAAAGCCCTATTCAAGCAACTGACTTTATTCGTGAAGAAGAAGATACAGAACCCGTACCCCCTGTAGAACCACCACAAATAGATGATGAAGTTGAAGAACCTAAAGAGGTTATTGATTCTTCTCCAATCCCACCACCTACTCAAAAGTATAGTAATCCTCTAAATACTCCAGCACAAGAAATAATGATAGGTGAAGCTCCAAAGCCAATCCAAAACAATCGACCCAAAAACTTTAAATCAGACCCTTGGTCTGTTACAGAAACCCTACCTGTCGGTGGGAAATTTAAGATGGGAAAATAAAATGATTGAGTTAGTTATCTGTAGAAAGATTAATGAGGGATATAAGGTGATAATCCCTCAAAACATGAGTGTCA
>MDTC01139972.1_pt1 | contig 86573 bp, 77 predicted proteins | sample 811181 | NCBI WGS metagenome assembly MDTC01 (sample SAMN05326644, study PRJNA326480) | marine metagenome | isolation source: seawater | place: Pacific Ocean: North | collected 2011
AGTCTTCATTTTCTGGACTTGGCCAATTAAGGAGCATTGTTCTTTGCTGTTCGCTTAATATTTCAAGTTTTGGCATTTACTTACCTGCAATTAATTTTCTTCAATTTATGATTCCTTTTGTTTGAGGAAAGCCTCATTGTATTTCTAATGGTGACGGCTGTAAATCCTGATTTGATGGGCGGTTATGCGGCAAGGCCGGCCACGTACCCTGAAGCCCATGCCCATTGAAAATTAAAGCCGCCCAGTTGCCCGGTGACATCTAATACTTCACCCACAAAATAGAGTCCAGGACGTTTTTTAACTTCCATTGTCCGGGAACTGATTCCATTTGTATTTACACCACCAACCGTCACTTCAGCGGTCCTATAACCTTCCGTTCCAGAGGGTTTAAGAGGCCAGGAATTCAATGTGTTGCCAAGTTTAATGAGATCCCTGTTATTTATTTGAACTATGGGAACGTCAGAGAAATCTGCAAACAATAAAGATTGCAGTTCCAAAACCACGGATTTTGGTAGATGTTCGTTTAGATAAGATCGGATCAATCTTTTGTCAGACTGATTTTTCATTTTAATTAATTCATGACTCAAATCTACATTTGGAATAAGATCTATTTTTAATAGATCCCCTGGCGTCCAATAATTAGATATCTGCAACATTGCTGGCCCACTTAATCCTCGATGGGTAAACAGCAGATTATCGACAAAAGCATGACCATTTGTTGTAACTTCGACCTTTGTGGAAATTCCAGAAAGTCGGGAAAACACCGATTTCAATGGGTCTGAGAACATGAAAGGGACCAATCCTGCGTATTTTCTCGTGACTTCTAGATCAAACTGCTCTGCAATTTCATATCCGTATCCGCTGCCCCCAAGGGTTGGGATAGATAAAGCGCCTGTTGCAACAATTAATGAATTACAGTCAATTTCAAGAGATCTGTAGGAACGGTTGATATCTGATAGGCCTTTTATCAAAAAACGATATTCTGATGTCCCGGTACTAGCTACAGTATTGTCAGAATCATTGATATTTTTAATCTCTGTATCAGTTAGAATATCCACCCCAGCTGAACCGCATTCCCTCAACAACATATCCAAAATATTCTTGGATGAACCCGTACAAAAGTATTGATTCTTCTTTCTTACTTCATATTCGACATTATGTTGCTCAACTAGATCAACAAAATCTTTGGAAGTGAATCTGCTCAAGGCTGATTTGCAAAAGTGAGTGTTCTTTGAAAGAAAGTTATCTGAGTCGACTAGTTCATTTGTAAAATTACACTTGCCCCCACCTGACATCAGGATCTTTTTACCGACTTTATTGGATTTCTCAATCACAAGGACTTTTCGACCCCTTTTACCTGCAGTAAAGGCAGACATTAGTCCTGCGGCACCTGCTCCTAGTACCACCACATCGTACTTCTGAGATACGGGTCTCACCATTACAGATATGTTTATTTGACTGAGGGGGTTAATTTTTGTTGGCTCACACTTATTTCCTGTACAGCTTTTGTGGTATAAGCCATTTTTATAACCTGTACTTTAGACCATAAGTCAGTCTGGTCAGAGTAATGTGAACTACCTGGGTGGCCAGAGGAACCGAGAGGAACTATCCACCGAGAATTATCCCAATCAGATGGATCAAACACGTAACGGGCAACCGACATTCCTGTCATGACAAATGGATTGGACAAAGCAAAACTACCCGCCTGAGGAGTATCACCATCTCCGCCCATGGGAACCGACGGTGGATTCAATAAATCCTTGTGATTACTGAATATCTCAGAAAGTGTGTGTGTTGGTTTTGTGTAATGAAGTTTACCCCAAACCCAGTCTTCAAGATCTGGCCCAATTGTCTGCCTTAAATATTCCACACCCTCTATAAAAGCTCGGGATATAGTCGTGTCCCATGTTTCTCCATCAGGCAGCAAGGAAGAATCTTCGTTTTTGAGCCCTTCTATTAACCGAATAGCGAGATGATTAATATGTGTTGGTGCTCCGCGGCCTCCGGATACCAAAGCCTGATCTGCCAATGATCCTAACAAAGATCCGATGACTTTTAAGTGTAATTTCCATCTAAATGCAGAATAGATCGTAGCTGAAATGGAATCAGGGTCCATCTCATAGGTCCAATTTTTTAACCTTGCCTGTGCCTGTACTTGCAAGGAATTCAGGTTATTGAGGTTGAGGAGGTGAGGCACATAGACTGAGGCTGGTATCGAGGTTCGTTCCGAATGGATAGAAACCATGTCTTCAACGGTGGCCTTCTCAAGGCCCTCTATTCTCTCAACTATACGTTTTGCCCTAAATTCAGGGGCGTAATCCAAGGCCATGTAGTAGGGAAATTGATCTCCAATTATTTTGTTGTTAGCGGTGACTAAAAATCCATTTTTAGGATTAATTGACCTTGGCATTTCTTCGAAAGGAATGTTACCTTTCCATTCGTGCTCGCCTGTCCATCCAGGGACTGGAAGCCATGCATTGTCAAAGCTTCTTATAGGAACCTGACCTCTGTTGAGGTATTGGATACCACCTTCCACATCGACAAACATGTAGTTATTACATGGGTCCACCCATTTTTCCATAGCTTGATCAGCTTCAGATATTGAGGAAGCAGTCATTTGTGGGATAAGAGCCTCGAACCCTCGATTGATACCAGCGGTGGAAGTGTACTTAAAAGAGATAGCCCTCGTACCCAATGAATTTTCAGATATAATCGGCCCATGCCTTGTAGATTTTAGTGAGATTTGATGATCAGGAAGCCCTGCAATCTTTATGGATTCCTTTTTGCACTCTAAATCTAACTCTTGATCTTTCCAGGTATATGTACTGCCATTGGGATTAGGTGTTATCTTTTCTAGATATAGATCTTGATAATCTGCCATTGCATGGGTAACACACCAAGCAACCTTTGCGTTGTGTCCGAAATGTGGAAAACCTGGGCAACCAGGAAACGATAGGCCGATAACATCAAAGTCTGGACACGTGACCTGATTCTGGTAATAACAATTTGGGGTATCAAGGCCTCTGTGGGGGTCGCCTGCAAGCAGAGGTTTTCCGGAATTCGTTTTACTTCCATGTACTGCCCAACTATTACTTCCTGCTTCAGGGTCTTCTTGCATCCATGCAATCGATTCTATTGATGATTGAAGACTTTCAATACCATTTAACTCAGGTCCACTATACCTATCTAAAGGAGGGACAATTAGCAAATGGCCTTGCTGATACCCTTTTATTAAATCATCTGTCCGCTCTGGGCCTAGATTGTTTAAAAGCTGGCTGCGCCAATACTTTCCTTCAAAAACCCCCATCATAATATGTCTAACTTTATATACAGCCAAACAATCCTTTGGGGACCAAGGTTCAGGTTTAGAATTCGTGAGTTTATATTCAATTGGTAGGGAAGAGGTAGTATCTATAAAAGCATTTACCCCATCTGAATAGGCCGTTAGCATCAACATAGTTTCTTCATTTAAATGTATAAGATCATTTATTACCGAATCTTCTATCTGAAAGCTTCGCATCGTTATATCTGAATCTAAGCCTTGTTCACCGACCAGTTCGGCCCATCGTCCGAATGCCTTACGTCGATCAAACTCCATGTGCCATAGTCGATCTTGAGCGGTGGCGAACCCTTGACCGAAAAAGGCATCGTAGATGTTCGAACCTATTACATGGGGAATTCCATGTATATCTCTAGTTATGGAAATTTCATCTCTTATACGATTTGTTTGAATGCCTGAAGTCGTGTCAGGCAAAGAAGCCTGCAGATCAGACTGAGTGATTGGCATTGTACTCATTACCTCTCCCTGGGTTATTGCTAAGAAATCACCTAATACTTCGACAACTGTAGAAAATATCAATGAATTTCACAAGTTTCTCCCTTTAATTAATACGCCTACTGTATAATTTAACCCCGATCGGGGAAGTGTCGGAATTGGTAGACGAGCTAGATTTAGGATCTAGTGCCGAGAGGCGTGTGGGTTCGAGTCCCTCCTTCCCCACCGGATCACCCAAAGTCCTTTTAATTTATCCGTTGACACTGTTATTTTACTGACCTAGTATGGATATGGGTCGTGCTAGGCGGGGAGTTAGCGGTGCCCTGTATTCGCAAACCGCTCTAGCGAGGCTGAATTCCTGTCATAGGTGCGTAAGAAATTACCTCTGGCAATTTGTATAGGTGTTGATAGTCGGGTCCTACGCGGCGGGAGCCTGTGAACTCCGTCAGGTTCGGAAGAAAGCAGCGGTAAACGGATACTCTCGGGTGCCGTAGGGAAGCCTGATTAGAGCCATACCAATTGTATACGTTGTTGCTTCACATCAACGAAAGGTGCACGGCCCGCTTACGAAAATATTGTATTTTCCTTTTAACCACATTTGGATAGTATGTCCCATTCAATTAATCCAGCCAAAAAATCCCTTGGTCAACACTTTCTCCACGACGGTAAGGTATTAACTAAAATTGTAAAAACGGCCAAAGTGACTGAAACGGATCACATTTTGGAAATTGGACCGGGAAAAGGACATCTGACAAAAAAGCTTTTACTGCAAGGATGTTCCGTAACCGCAATTGAATTGGACCATGATTTAATAATAGGACCTTTAAAAGACATAGCCGTAAATCCTAAATTGGAAATTGTCGAAGGTGACGCCCGCAAAGTAAATCTAAAAAAACTCATAGCCAATACACCATATTTTAAATTGGTTGCCAATCTGCCCTACAATGCAGGTACGAATATCCTGAGAAGTATTTTACTATCTGACCTCCCACCTCAATTAAGTGTTGTGATGTTGCAGAAGGAAGTGGCTCTGAATATCACAGCATTCCCTGGTAAATCCAATATTTTATCTAACCTTTTTCAGGTCTACTATGACACTAATTTTCACTTCAATGTTCAGCCGACATCTTTCACTCCCCAACCGAAGGTTATGTCTGGAGTAATATCATTGGCGAAAAAAAATATACCCTTACTGCCTAAATGCCTCCACCTTGATTATTTTTCATTTTTGACCTGTGGCTTTGCCGCACCTCGAAAGCAGCTACACAACTCCTTATCGCAAGGATTGATAATAACTATCGCAGAAGTGAAATATCTAAGCTCCCAGTTAGGCATTAACAGCGAACTTAGACCCGCGGCGTTAGGGGTTGATGCATGGGTTGCATTGTTCAAAAAATTCAGAGAGCAAAAATAACTTTATAGGCTTGGAAAAAGATATGAATATGGAAATCAAAGCGCCAGCCAAGGTAAATTTAAGTTTGGAAATTCTAGGTAAAAGGCTAGATGGATTTCATGATATCTCGTCCATAACCCAAACAATATCTTTATTCGACAAATTGCAAATCGAGAGAGATGATCAACTTACCTTGGAAAGTCCCGGCTTTGAATTGCATTCCAATAAGAATATTGTCTATTCAGCCGCCAAAAAGATGCGTGAACAATATTCTGTCAATTTAGGGGCCAGAATGGTTTTGCAAAAAAAAATCCCTGTATCAGCCGGGCTAGGTGGTGGTAGCAGTGATGCTGCTGCGGCCATTAAAATCCTGAATAAAATATGGAAGTTAAATCTTCCACTACAAGAACTCATTTCCTTTGCTTCTACAATTGGTTCGGATGTACCTTTCTTTTTAGAAGGAGGCACCTCTTTCGTTCAAGGTAGAGGAGAGTTAATTCGGGAGCTACCCGATTGTAAGATTGGTTGGTTAGTGATTGTTGTACCTAACGTTAGACTAGAAAAGAAAACAAAATCCATGTACTCCAACCTAACCGAAAATAATTATACCTCCGGAGGCCTATCGCGAAAACTTGAAGCCCGCATACGAAATGGTGGAGATTGCCCACCTCAATTAATGTTTAATGGCTTTCTGGAAGTCGCTAAAGAGAGCATTCCTGCTGTAGAGAAGGCATTCAGCATATTCAATACAGTTGGGGTACATGAAATTCACCTAACCGGTAGTGGGCCCTCACTATTTACAATAGTCAAACGTAAAGAGATAGCGACAGCACTATCTTTGTTACTAACGCATAAATATCAATTGGAATCTTACGTGGTCGGCAATGTTTCACGGGACACATTTCAGGTTTAGTTTGTGGACATACTGATAGCAGGTGCAGCATCCGGTCTACTATTTGCCTCTATGTCGATTGCTTTTGGATGCTTTGCTATTTTCGTAATGTATAAAAGCGCTAATGGTCCTATATACGAAATGTTCAACACTCTAGCTCCTTCTAAGATAATTTTGTCTTCAATAATGGTTTGGAATCCCACCTGTGCGGTTTTGGGCATACTGTTTGCCCTCCTCTTCTCATATTTATCAGATATAAGACCAGGACCCGGTCTTTTAAGCCCGAATTTTTTCTACACCTTCGTCGTAATCGGTATTTCTCTCCTTTTTTTGGTTATTTCATATCAATTCCTCTCGTCAATTTTCCGACCAATGCTGGGTATAGTGGGCGGATTTCTGTTAATTTTTGGGTGGCTGATACCTTATTTGGCTATATGAATACATTTATTCCTAATTTAGACTTGAATCACCTCAACCCTCAACTTAGAATGTATAGGTTGGCACAGAGGTTTATGTTTGTTTAATTTTGATCTTCACGTTCATACTGTGAAAGGAAGTACCGATAGCGGATTACTGCCGGAACAACTAATCGCAGAATCTAAAAGAATTGAGCTTAACGGTGTTTTCCTATCGGAACACGGTGGAGGATGGACACCAACTCAGATTGAAACAGAGTTTGGTGAAACCGATCTGACAGTGGCTACCGGCTTAGAAGTTAACACTGATATGGGGCATATAATAGTTATCGGCTTGGACTCCTATGTTAGCGGCATTCATAAACTTAAGGTCTTGAGGGAAAAAATCGATGAAGTGGGCGGGATTCTGATAGCAGCGCACCCGTTAAGAAATTTTTTTAATCGCCCCCCCTATAACGTCAACTTACTTTTCGGTGGATGGAAAGTTCCCCCAGAAACCCCTGAACAAGCAGCAGAACATGAATTATTCTCACTGGTGGACTGTATTGAAGTTACCAATGGAGCCAACAGTGAGAAGGAAAATGCATTCACCCTCGAGATAGCGAATTACCTGAATATACCTGCCACTGGTGGCAGTGACTCACACTCCATTCAAGGTATTGGGAGAAGCTTCACTATATTTGAAAATGATATCCCAGACCGAGAAACTCTCATTGCGGAACTCAAAGCAAAAAGGTTTTATCCTGCTGAGGGACTGAATATCGGAAAAGTACAAAAGTTTGAAAATACCAGTTCTTAGCTAACTTACGGCTATGAATATCCCCCATAATATGATCTTCAAATATCTTTAAATTCCACTTCTTAAGTCTTAACCTTTTATGGCACTCAATTTTCACTGAGATATAAAGGGTTATTTTTATATGCTCAATTCCATTATAGGTAGCCTGGCAAAACCCTTAGGTACTACCGAAGACATAGACCAAAAGGTTTATTCCCTGTCTTCCCATATGGAATCACGGAATAGAGGAACAGCGTTATTTTCCTTTCTTTCCCTTCCCTCAGCAGACCAGGCCGATGTGATCTTACGATTAAGTCGAGAACATCAACTAAACTTAATATCTTGGGTCAAACCGGCTGATTTCGCCTTAATTGTAGAAGAATTAGAAACTTCCGAATTTATACATTTGATGACCGATATACCTCCGTCAGAAGTATCAAGTATCTTAGAATTGACTTCACCTCCAATCGCGGCGGATATCCTAAAGAACCTTTCTCAATCTGATTCGTATCTGCTAACACAACAAATGAACCATGCCGACGAGATTTTGGCATTGATGTCTTATGATGCCAAAAATGCCGGTGGTCTTATGACCACCTCTTTTCTCAGCGTTAACCAATCTATGACGGCAGAGGCCGCTACTGAGTATATACGTAGCTTTTCCTATACTGATCTTGACGACGTATCCAGTGTTCTTGTAGTTGATGATCAAGAGTTTTTGGTTGGTATTTTTAACATAACAAGACTGGTTACCGCACCACTAAAGCACCCTGTTTCTTCTATAATTTTTCCTAGCATAATTTCTGTCTCTGTAGATACTGACAGAGAAGAATGTGCCCGGATTATGGAACGCTACAATTTACTTACATTGCCGGTCACCGACGAATATGGTCGTCTTGTAGGAACACTAAAAATAGAAGACATGATTTTCGTTTTGCAAGAAGAGGCTACGGAAGATATGTATCGGATGGTTGGAGTAGATGAAGAGGAAAAACTTCTGAGCCCCATATGGCTTTCAGTTAAAGGTCGCTTTCCTTGGTTGTTCATCAATTTGATCACGGTCGGATTTGCTGCTGTGGTAATAACTCTATTCCAGTCAACCTTGTCACAAGTTCTGGCTTTAGCAGTTTTTATTCCCGTTATAGCAGGGCAAGGTGGGATAGCTGGTACTCAGACTTTAACATTAGTAGTGAGATCGATGGCGCTCGGGGAGATTAGGAAATCAGATTCTGCCCGCCTCTTAGGTAAAGAACTAGGTATAGGTTTAATCCATGGTCTCCTACTCGGATTGGTTGCAGGTATCGTCGCTTATTACTGGCACGGCAGTGAATATATTGGAGCGGTGGTAGGGGTTGCTATGCTGGGAAATTTAGTTGTGGCAAGTATTAGCGGAGTATCACTTCCTTTAGTTCTAAAGGCGTTGAATATAGATCCTGCTCTAGCCTCTGCAGTGGCTGTCACCACGTTAACAGATGTCATAGGGCTAGTTTTATATCTCGGCTTGGCGACACTTTTACTCCCGGTTATAGCCTAAATAATTTTAGCCATTTTCCTTTTTCAAATAACAATAATACAAAATGTATTTGTTTCGAAAACAGGCTAATCAAAAGTGTCGAGAATAAAAAGGCAACTAGTGCTGTTAATATTCCACCAAGTACGTCGCCGGGAAAGTGGATGCCCACATATATTCTGCAGAATGCCAAGCAAAAACTAGAGGACATCATCAGGCACCCCATCTTTCTATAAACATTGAAAACGGGAATCGTGAGACCCATTACAGCTGCTACAGAGTTTGATGGGAAGGAAGAGTCTGTCGGGGTATAAAAAATCAAATTTGCCTCCATCAGATTAAATGGCCTTTCTCGAAACAAAATTTGATTTAGAGCAAATACTATTAGACAAGCCAACAAAAGGGTCGAAATACTGTTTAGCACAGAGAGTCGGGTTTTGATTTTTTTACCTATGGAGCTTTCTTTATACCAAAGGAAAATTAACAGCAAAAACAGAAAAACTGGCACCAAATAGTCACTTGCTATAATCCTTGCCGAAGAATCAATTACCGAAGAAGTTCCTACCATTGAATTAATAGCTAGGAACATTTTTTGGTCAAACCAAATGATAGTGTTAATGAAGTCTTGCATCAGAATTATTTGATATTTTTTCGTATAACCCTTTCCGCCGTTGAAGAAAGCTTACGAATTATTAAAGCTGTTATCGCCGATAGAGCAAAGAGAACAGCTTGTTCATTTGCATCTAACCCACCTTGATAGTCGTTGACTATTCTGTCAGCCGTGGTAAAAAAGATAATCGGTGCAGCAAACATTAAACAAATTCCAAGACAATATGGTGCAAGTGATAATGAAGAACTACGATAGGGCACAACAGTGACTAATAAACCGAATACGGCTAGTACGCAGCAAAGAAAATAATCTAAGTGGAATCCAAACATTGCACATTTATCAAAACTGTAGTTGGAGGCTAGTTCACAGATATTTCTGTACACCACCCACGGTACTTAGGGTTTTCACCTCGTATTGCCTTTTGATATATTTCGTTTATAGCCGTGGTATATTCTCCAGTTTTTCCGTCCGCTATGTTCCTACTATCTAGTCTACCTACTGCCTGAATATGTGCAGCTGTACCAGTCAAAAACACTTCATCAGCAAAATAAAGCTCGCTTCTCCTAATCCTTCTCTCTAGAACCTCCATTCCTAGGTCTTCTCTGGCGATAGTAATCGCAGAATCTCTTGTTATGCCTGTCAAATTATTATCAGATACTGGTGGTATCACTAATTTCCCATCGTTTATCATAAATAAATTCTCACCGGAACCTTCTGAGACGAATCCGTCCGGGGTTAGCATAATCGCCTCATCAAACCCTGCCAAAGTAGCTTCAGTCTTTGCCAATATGCTATTAACGTAGTGCCCTGAAATTTTGACACGAGGAGGGATAATTGTGTCATCCACTCTGCGCCAGGAGGAAGTGCAACAATTTAAAGCTCCGTCAGAGTCTAGGTAGGCGCCAAATGGCACCATTATCAAAGTGAAATCACTACTGAGGTCCTGTAGCTTTAGATTGGCAACAAGTTCTTCACTTTTATAGGCTAAAGGTCTGATGTATAAATCTTGTTGGTAACCGCACTCTTTTATTAAATTTTCAGTGATGTCGCAGAGTTCATCTGCTGTTTTACCAATGTCCATCATCAACATTCTGCAGCCTTGCAACAATCTTATGTAATGTTCTCGCATTCGATAGACAAACATTTTCTGTTCCAGGTCGCTCCAATTACCTCTGATCCCTTCAAAGACGGCCGTCCCATAATGCAAGGCATGTGTCATGACATTCACATTTGCTTGTTCAATAGGAACTATTTGTCCTCGGAAGTAGGCAAGGGATTGTGACATTTAAGTCTCCTCTATATTCACAAAATTGTCCGTTATTATAGCTGCAATTAATCTCAATTACAGCTATATCAATCATCGAGCATAATGACCGTTACTATATCACCTGGGTCTTTGCTTTCTTCCTCCTCGGGGCATATTGCTAGACCGTTGGCATGAACCATGGAAGTTAAAATATTTGAATCTTGATGACCGGTAGTTTTAGCGGTATACCCATCTTCGGTCTGTTCAACGATGACTCTTGCATAAACCCGGCGTGAATCGTAGTTCACTATAGAATCTTTCAATACAGCCTGAATAGTGGGTCGGTGCAGGTTAGTTTTGCCCATCATTTTCAAGATTGCCGGTCTGCAAAATTGCTCAAAAGCTACCAGGGAACTTACTGGATTACCAGGTAACCCGATCAAAGGCACAGAGGTCTTCGAACCTCTATTCAATGTACCAAAAGCCAGCGGTTTGGCCGGTCTCATTCGAACTGACCAGAACTGCAAATCTCCGTGCTCTGACATTACATCTTTGACCATGTCATAATCACCTTTGGAAACACCGGCCGACGAGATGACTAAATCGCTTTCCATCGCTTCCCTAAGCTTCTCACGCACTGATCCCATCTCATCTCGAGCTATCCCAATGTACCTTGGTATGGCACCGAGCTGAATTACAGAAGCCATAATGGAGCTTGAATTACTATCAAATATCTTGCCTTCAGCAGGTTTTTCCCCAGGGCTGAGCAATTCATTTCCGGTTGAAAGTATTGATACCACAGGTTTTCTAATGGCTCGAACGTGAGACATACCCATAGACGCAAGAACTCCGATGGTAGCCGCAGTGATTACATGACCCTCTTCCAACACTGAATCTGCTTCCTTTATGTCCTTGCCTTTTACTCTTACATTAGTTCCAGGGGATACAGATGTCCTTATACCAATTTCAGTCAACCGACCAGATTTTGAAAAATCTTTCTCCGTGGTATCTTCAAAAGGTATTACTGCATCACAATGTTCTGGTACAGGTGCCCCTGTCATAATCCTTGATGCGGCTCCAGTCTTTAATGGTTTTGTGGGCAAGGATCCCGCCGGGATGGTTTCCAATATTTCAAGCATCACTGGATGTTCGTATGTTGCCGTTGATACGTCTCTCGACATGACAGCGTATCCATCCATTGCAGAATTATCCAAGGGAGGTATGTTTATTTCAGACCTAACTTGATCCGATGTCACCAATCCTAACGCTTCGGTTATTAGGAAGTTTTGGGCATTGAGAACTCCGAATTGGCTCAATATTTTGTCTCTAGCCTCTTCAACACTAAGCATATCTTCGTGATGATGTCCGTGATGATGTGTGGCCATTGGAATGTATCGCTTTATCGTTTGTTTTAGGAATAGCGTTCTGAAATTTTGTATTGGTGTTCGAGAGATTTGATTATTTGAACGTGAGCTCTATCTATCTCCTTCGCAGACAAAGTCTTATCATCTGACTGAAATATGATTCTCATGGTTATGGAATGTTTTCCGTCCGGTACCTCTCCCCCTTCGTATTGATCGATGGGGAACGAATTAGCCACAAGTTTGTTTTTACTTATAGTGCTCAAAATCGACTGGGAATCGATTTCTTTATCGGCTATTAAAGCCAAATCCCTAAATGAAGATGGATATCGACTAGGTTCAGAATAATCAACGAACTGAACTTCCGCCACCTTTTCTATGGAATCTAGAAAAAGACGGAAAATTATAACTGGACTAGAAGAAAGGTCATAAAATTCACTCAGATTGGATTTTAATTCACCGATATGTCCGATCAAAATTTGATTTAGAAAAATATCGGCCACTTTGCCTGTTTCATAAGTGATTCCAGCACTTTTAGTAAATGACAAAACCCCGCTCAACCCATGAAATATGTGTTCGACTACACCCTTTGCATCAAAAAAGTCCATGACCCGATCTGATTCAGACCATAAATCTGTGGAATTGCTCAATCCAGTGATAACCCCGACGATTTCCTCTTTCTCTACAGGCATAGAATCCGCTTCATCTGTCTCCAAAGGAAGAAATACTCGGCCGATTTCAAATAATCGAAGCCCAGCTTGCTGGTCCGTTCGCCTGTTTCTAGACAAGGTTTCAAGGACATTCGGAACTAAAGTCGGTCGGAGATACCTTTTGGAAGCATCCATTGGATTCGCGATTGTTATAGGTTCCTGGTCATTAGAAATCGAATCAAACAAGTTTATGGTCTCGAGATCTGTGACGGAATACGAAATGGTCTCATTCATACCAGCAGACACGAGCCTGTCTCTCATATGCTCCCTCACCCTCTGAGGATTTTTGGAACCTAGGCTTGGAATGGAAGAGGACAAATTGCTGGTAGGCAAATTATCATATCCATATATCCGAGCATATTCCTCGATGATGTCATCTTGTATCGAAATATCTGACCTCCAGATGGGAGGGATTACATTGATAACATGGGTCACATCTTCCTCTATTTTCTGAAAGCCAAGCCTCTTAATAATGTTCCATATATCCTTCATGAACACCGGAGTACCCAGTATTTTTTCAAATCTGGCCTCAGTAATTTCAATTGTTTTAATATGGTGGGATCCGCTAAAGGTATCGATGATGCCTTCGGCCGGAATTCCTCCGCACAATTGACTAATGAGATACGTCGCCCTTTTCAATGCAATAGGTGCAAGTTCATGCCGTATATCTCGCTCAAACCGGTACGAGGCCTCTGTATTCAAACCTAGAGCACTCCTGGTAGCCCTCGTATTGGCGGCATCAAAATTAGCCGCCTCCAAAAATATATCTGTCGTATATTCGTCTATTTCAGTATTTACCCCTCCCATAATTCCGGCCAGGCCAATGGGTTTGGAAGTGTCAGCTATGACTAGCATCGGGGGAGTGAGGGTTCTAGGTTGAGAATCAAGAGTTTCCAGCCGTTCAGATCCAAAAGCCTGCCTAACTATGATTTCATTTCCTTCCAACTTGTTGAAATCGAATGCGTGGAGCGGCTGCCCATATTCCAACATCACATAGTTAGTTATATCTACTATGTTGTTGATTGGTCTATGCCCTGATTTAGTTAATACATCCTGAAGCCACACTGGGGAAGGGGCAACCTTAACATTTTCGATAAATGATCCAGTGTATCTTGGGCAGTTGAGGGAGTCTTGTATTGTTACCTTTATGCAGTCCTCTATTTTAGTATCCCCACTTTGATACGAAGATTCCGGTTGGATAAGATCCCTGGCTAGTAAGGCTGCTATTTCATATGCTGTACCAATTATGGACAACCAGTCAGGTCGATTTGGAGTTAATTCAGTGTCAAGAATCGAGTCAGACAGCAAATCTTTGACCGAAGTACCAGTTATGGATTCATTATCTAATACTAATATCCCTCCGCTGTCTTCTCCAATACCTAGTTCTAAAGCGGAACAAACCATTCCTTTCGATTCAATTCCTCTAATATTGGCGCCTTTTAAAATTTCATGTTTCCCGGATCTTGGATTAAAGAGGTTCGCTCCTTCTTTTGCGAAAACAATTTTCTGTCCAATTTCTAAATTCGGGGCACCGCAAACTACTTTTGCCTTTTCTCCTTTTCCGAGGTCTAGCGTGGGAAGTCTGAGTCGGTCTGCATTGGGATGTGCCTCTAACTCGATCACTTGAGCCACCACAAGCGAGTCAGAATCCCATTTGTCTCCAATCTGCTCTATAGACCCGACTTCTAAACCTGCCATTGTCAAAGAATGAGCCAAATCTGTGACATCAGAGTCAATGTCTACATAGTTACGCAGCCAAGAAAGTGGGATCTTCATAAGTTAGCCTGTTAAGAAAACTGTTTTAAAAATTTCATATCATTGGAATAAAAATGCCTGATATCGTCAATCCCATGCTTTAACATTGCTATTCGTTCTGCTCCCATACCCCAAGCAAATCCGCTATATATTTCTGGATCATAACCTACCCCTGCCAGAACTTTCGGGTGAACCATACCGGCTCCCATAATTTCAATCCAACCCGTATTCCCACACACTCGGCACCCATCACCTTCACATTTGAAGCAGTCGATCGACACTTCAGCTCCTGGTTCAACAAACGGGAAAAAGTCACACCTAAATCTGGCTTTCCTCTTATCGCCAAAAATTCGTCTAGCGAATTCTTCTAAAGTGGCTTTTAGGTTGGCAAAAGTAATATCTTTATCAACCGCTAGGCCCTCTATCTGGCAAAATTGCCATTCATGAGTGGCGTCTGTCGCCTCGTATCGGTAGGTCTTACCTGGGACCACCACTCGAACTGGAGGGGATTGTGATTCCATAGTCCTAATTTGCATTGGTGAGGTGTGAGTCCGCAAAAGTAGTGGGCGGGAACCGTCTGGTAATTCCCTATCAATCCATAAACTGTTCCACATATCCCTGGCTGGATGCTCTTCTGGAATGTTCAATTTCTGAAAATTGTATTTGTCTAATTCCACTTCGGGGCCTTCAATGGTCTGGAAACCCATTGATTCAAACACTTGACATATTTCTCTGACAGCGGCTGTGGTTGGATGGAGGCTGCCCAATGAAATACTTCGGCCTGGTAAGGTCACGTCCAAAAGTTCTGGCCCGTTTCCTGTTACATTATTTTCCTTGTTTTCAATTCCAGATTTCTGACTTTCGTATTTTTCTGTCAAAAGGTTTTTTAAGGAATTAGCTTCGCCACCAGCTTTTCTTCGACTATCCACAGGGAGATCAGAGATTCCACGTAACAAACCAGTAACTTTTCCGTTACGTCCGAGAGTGTTAATTCTCCAAGTTTCAAGCTCATTGAGGGTCTCAATTTGAGAAAGGGAAAATAAGGCGTCCTTTTCTATTTGGATCCGTATTTCGAGGTAAGATTTTTCGTTCATTAATCAAGTAGGTAATTCATATGTCTTAATACAATAAAATATAGGCGCAAATTATACCTCACAACTAAAAATCTATCGGATAGGACAGAAATATATAAATAGATATCCGTTACGATAGTTTTTTTGTTTTCCAAAATTTCATAAATCATTGATATATTTTAGCTACAATTTCGATACATAAATATACTTCTAACCTTATAATATGCAAAAGAGGCGTTAGTTTATTAAAGGTGTGTAAGAGTGGAAATAAGCCAATTAACTGATTCTGCTTTGGTAGGGGCCATAGCTGCGGGCCTTATATTGGTCGCCTTTGTAATTTTAGCAATATTTTTACGGGTGACTCTAGCTATCCTGACCAAACGTGCTGATAAGCAGAAGAATGACAGATTGTTATTGGTGTTCATAGGTTCTATCAAGGGACCCTCAGTTCTACTCGTGATTTCTTTAGGGCTTCTGTTTGCATATTTCATTATTGCCAGGATAGATGAGGGTATTTTTACCTCAATAGCTGGAACCGGAGAATATGCTTTCAGAGTCTGGCAAGTCTCCGCTATTTTCATGGCAACATTCACTTTTTCTCATCTTTCAGATCGGATGATCAAATGGTACCTGGCCAATGTGGCAGGAAAAACTGCAACAACCCTAGATGACACTTTGCTCCCTATTTTCAGAAGGGTGTTGCCTATAACTGTATATGCGGTTGGCACATTAATTGCTATCGACAATTTAGGGGTATCCATTAGCCCAATACTGGCCGGTTTGGGTATCGGTGGATTGGCCGTTGCTTTGGCTGTTCAGCCAACGTTAAGCAATTTCTTTGCAGGTACATATGTTGTAACTGAAGGCGAATTAAAGGCTGGTGATTTCATAGAGTTAGACGGAGGACCCTCTGGTTACGTAGAAAGTGTCGGCTGGCGCAGCACCAAAATTCGTAGCAGATTCAACAACCTAGTCATCATACCAAATTCCCGGATGGCTGAAAGTATAGTTACTAATTATTTCAGCCCCACACCTGCGATGAATGTAATTGTAACTTGTGGAGTGAGTTATGAATCAGACCTAGAACAAGTTGAAAATATAGCCTTGGAAGAGGCTGAGGCTCTTGTAAAGGAATCCAGGCATTCCATCAAAGATATGGACCCTTTCTTTGGATTTTCTAATTTTGGCGATTCCAATATAGATTTTTTTATTTTCCTTCAAGCTGTGGATCGCAACGGTACTTTTATACTGAAGAGTCAGCTCATGAAGAGAATACATTCCAGGTTTACTGCCGAAGGAATTGAAATTAATTATCCTGTTCGAAAACTTGTGCTTTCAGATGAAGTTAACTTCGAGGAAATTATAGGTTCTGAAACAACGGAAATGTAAATTCTGGCAAAGAACCCTGATCGTTAAGTAAGGCGCCTTTTATGGAAAAGGTACTGATTAGCGTATCCTGCAAATTCACCGAAGTAATCTTGCGCCCAATCTCTTAACTTTGTGTCAGCAATAGCCTCATCGATATCATTCAGATAATTTTCTCGCAGGACACGTTTTATCCATATATCAACCGGAAATGCTTGAAGTTTATCCATTGAAAATAGTAAAACACAGTTAGCTATTTTATCTCCCACTCCAGGAAATTTAAGTAGTTCAATCAATGCTTCCTCGTACTCCAAACCTCTAAAACTTTTTAAGTCAATTTCGTTTCTACCCACTATGTCGGCTACTTTTGCCACGTACTTGGCGCGAAAACCTAATCCTATTTCTCTTAACCCTAATTCCCCGAACTCGGATATAGAAACTGGTCCAGGAAAAGAGTAAAAATGCCCAAATTGATCTTTTATTCTTTCGCCGGAGGATTCTGATATCCCTTTTACCAAGGATTTAATCCTCGGAATATTATTGTTTGCCGAACAAATGAATGTAATAAGGCATTCCCAAGGGTCCTGTCTTAAAATATGAAGCCCTTCATACCTATTTTTTGCCTGAGTGAAATAAGTATCTGAAGATAATTGGGAATAAATTCGTGGTAAATCATCCTCTATCCGAAGATATTTTCTTATGAATCCCTCATCAACCAAATTCCGGCTGCCAAGACTGCAGTGTATTCCATCTTCTTTTTGAGTCAGCCTTACTCTGACCCCATCTAGAATCCCTTCATGTACCTCTCCATTTAATACGGGGGTCCACCGGAAAGCTTGTCCGCTGTAAAGAGTCTCATCAAGGGAGTACGGGTATTGGGAGGTCAGTATCAACTTAAATTCCAAGCCAGCTGGAGACTATGTCTTCAACTTCTTCAGATTTTGGGCGTTGAATTTCCATTTTTGGCAAAGCTTTTATGAACCTGTGTCCATACCTGCTATTGACCACCCGGCTATCTAATATGAAAACCGCTCCTCGGTCTTTATTCGAACGGACTAATCTTCCAAATCCTTGGCGAAACCGAATAATAGCGCTAGGAAGAGCATATTCCATAAAAGGATTTGAATATTTTTCAGCCCTTGCCGCATAAATCGGATCACTAGGTACATCAAAAGGTAATCTCGTTATAACTAGGATTTGCAAGGCATCTCCCCGGAGATCTATCCCTTCCCAAAAAGATGAGGTTCCTAGCAGCACTGTCTCAGGATGTTTCTTCATTCGTTCGATCAATTGCCTCGGAGTTCCAGATATACCCTGGGCCAATATTTCCAAATGCTCACCAGAATATTTGTCTTTAATCAACTGAAATACTGATTTTAAGGAAGAGTATGAGGTGAACAATGCAATGGTTCGCCCTCCGGCTGCCATGGCGGCTTGATAAATATTTTTAGCAACCATTTCTTCATAATAGGGTTCCCTCGGGTCGGGTATATCTGTTGGCATCACCACAGTAGCTAAATCCTCATAAGGAAAAGGGGAGCCTAACAACAATTGGTTCTCTGGATTTATTCCTAATCTCTGATTGATATGCTGAAAAGAGCCATCGGTGCTCAAGGTGGCACTAGTTATTACCACAGAAAAATTTTGATCAAACAGCTGATCCCTAAGTTGGTCGCCAACCTCAATAGGTGCTCCCGACAACGTGGAATAGTCAGGATTGTTGTCGTGCGATATCCAATAAACATAATTTTCTGTCCGCTCAAAAAGAAAATGCTGGATGAAATTATTCGCCTCAGTAATGGAACTTTGAGTATTTTGAATGTCTCCCAAAATTTCAATAACGCTACGATGGTTATCATATTTTTCCAAGATTCTGTTTGCAGCGATGAATTCTTTAGATATAGCGGAAACGTGTTCTTCAATATCTCTTCCCAAAGAACACAGATCCTCCCACAGTGGTGGCTCTTCACCAATCTTAATTCGGTATTTATCCGAAGGTGAAAAGGATGATTTATGTGAAGTTGATTGCTTCATGATTTCGGTGGCGAAAGAAAATAGAGTATTGAAACTATCCTGCAATTTGGTTAATGATAAGGCTACAGACTCACTTGATCTTGATAATCGACTTACGTCCTCGGTATTCATGTTGAGAGGTGTGAATAATGCATTTATGTTTGAAAATATCGAATCCCGACCTCTAAGTGATGACAGGGTTTCACCAGCAAGTCCGTGAGATACTTGAAACCCAAAGGCTTGAGTCGCTTGATCCTCAAGATGGTGAGCTTCATCTATCACCAAAGCCCCAAACTCCGGGAGTAAAGAACGGCCAGATTTTACATCCGCCATAAGAAGTGAATGATTTACGACAACTAAATCCGAATTATTCGCTTCTTCTCGGGCCTGTTTTAAAAAACATTTCCCGTTATATCCCCCACACATAAAAGCTCCTTCAGCGTTCAGCCTTGACCAAAGAAACCTGTGCTGGGCTCTCGATAAGTTTAATTCTGCCTGATCTCCCGTCAAAGTTGTATCCAGCCACACTAGAATTTTAGAGATTAGAATGGTTTCTGTTTTGTCTAGTTGTTCTCTTGAGGCAAAGTTACGGAAATTTTTAAGACATAGGTAGTTACGCCTGCCTTTCAAGACAGAATACCTAAGCTCATTACCCGGATCAGATTTATCGGCTGCCTTAACAACATACGCCGCCATAGGTAAATCTTCTTCCATCAATTGATCTTGCAAGTTTATCGTATTAGTTGAAATTACCACTCGCTTATCGTTGTCTTTCGCGTACTGGATTGTAGGAATCAAATACGCCATAGATTTACCGACTCCGGTTCCTGCTTCAATGATGGAAGTTCTGTTATTTTCAATTGTCTCTTTCACCATCATTGCCATATCCAACTGTTCCTGTCTCTCTTCAAAAGCAGTCAAAGAATAGGCCAGAGCTCCATGGTCCGAGAAAATTTCTTGCAAATCATCAGAAAAATTTTGTACTTTTGTTTGCACCTCAGTTTGAACGTCTACTGGTGGGTCTTGCTGTGAATCGGTGGGATTTTTATTGGTTTTCTCAGACAATAACCTTTCAGACAGCAATGTTTGCAAAACAGGCTGGCTATCCCATGATCCTTTTACTGCCATGTTGTTGATTTGGACAAAAGTCTGTAACTTTAATTCTTTTATTGATCTTAGTAAATTTAAGAAGAGGTTCATTGTGTTTTCACAATCAGCCATCGCCCGATGGGAATTTGAGATATCCAATTCTAAAAACAAACTAAGCCCAGTGAGACTGTAATCTAATTGGGTAGGGTGAATAACATAGGACAAATCAAGAGTGTCGAAAAGGATTCCTTCAAAATTGAATCCAAATTCCCGCAGAAATCCAATATCAAACCCAACGTTATGTCCAATCAATACTGAGTCTCCAATAAATTCCTTCAATTCAGGAATGATGCTGTGAAATTCAGGAGCTAGTAGAACGTCCTTGTCAAAAATTCCTGTGAGATCACTTATAAACGGAGGTATTTCTTTTCCAGGGTTTACAAAAGATTGGTAAGTTTCAAATATCCCTTCTAGACCAAATTTAATAGCAGCTACTTCAATTATCGCGTCGGCACGATTATCCAGACCTGTAGTTTCAATATCTATTACACAATAATTATTTGTGATTTGATCGCTATTTTGAGTGAGTTGTGTCATGTTATTTGTACTACGTTACTATAATCCTATGTTATCTATGTAAGAAGTCGTTGTCGTATATTATGTATGCAAGAAAGAAATAGTTCAGGTCCGGGTATATGAGCAACAACAAAAATCAAAATCCAGTTATTAAAGGACTCTCAGACAAGGTAGGAGATTTTACTGTCTCTTTGCATTATGACCGACGATTGTTCAAACAGGACATAAAAGGCTCTATTGTTCATGCTTCTATGCTTTGCAAACAAAAAATAATAACTTTGTCTGATAAGGATTCCATTGTAGAAGCATTATTAGAAATAGAGTCTGAAATTGAAACTGGAAATTTCTTATGGAGACCGGAATTAGAAGATATTCATATGAATATCGAAGCTCGATTACACGAAAAAATAGGTTCCGTTGCCGGTAAGCTGCACACCGCCCGTTCTAGGAATGATCAAGTTTCTCTAGATATGAGAATGTATGTTAAAGATTCGATAAACATCATTATCAGACAGCTGACAACTCTGCAACGTATCTTATTGGACATTGCATCTCAAAACAACGACGTAATCATTCCTGGGTACACCCATTTACAAAAGGCACAGCCGGTGCTTTTTTCCCATCATTTATTAGCATATTTTGAAATGCTCACAAGGGATAAGACCCGATTTAAAGAAGCCTACGAACGAACTGATGTTTTACCGCTAGGTAGCGGGGCCTTGGCTGGGCTTCCTTATGATTTAGACCGCTCTTATGTTGCCCGAGAGTTAGGATTTTCTGAGATTTCTCAAAATAGTATGGATGCGGTTTCAGACAGGGATTTTGTAATAGATTATTTATCCGCAGCTTCTATATGTATGATGCATATTTCAAGATTCTCTGAAGAACTAATTCTTTGGACTACAGAAGAGTTTTCACTTATCAAATTACCCGCAGAATACACGACTGGTAGTAGCATAATGCCTCAAAAAAGAAATCCTGATTTTGCTGAGATTTCTCGAGGCAAAACCGGCAGGGTGTACGGTAATTTAGTTTCTATATTGACTGTCTTGAAAGGCTTGCCTATGACTTACAACCGGGATTTGCAGGAAGATAAGGAAGGTTTTTTTGACAGCCACGATACTTTAGCGGCAGTCTTGGAAGTTTTCCTCGGAATGCTACCCGGTATTCAGGTAGATTCAGTAAAAGCTCGACAGGCAGCCGAGGGCGGGATGGTTCTAGCGACTGACCTAGCCGACTATTTAGTAATTAAAGGAGTTCCGTTTCGAGAAGCCCATGGAATAATTAGTGAATTATCAGACTATGCTTCCACTAACCATAAATTATTCAGTGAGATTTCTTTAGAAGAGTACCGGGGTTTTTCTATGTTATTTGATGAAGATGTATACGAAGTCAGTGTAGAATCTTCGGTTAATGCTCGAAATACTGTAGGTGGCACCTCCTTTAAGATGGTTCAACAGGCTATCAAACTCGGCTATCAAAAATTGGAAAAACAAGATGCCTGAATTTAAGCTGTACCCATCTATTTTATCTGCTGATTTTTCTCAGTTGGGCAAGCAAATACAGGAGACCGAAACTTGCGGGGCCGACGGCATTCATATAGATGTTATGGATGGTCATTTTGTCCCATCCATAACATTTGGGACCCCTATCATAAAGGCTGTGAGAGATTTAACTGGTTTGCCCTTAGATATACACATGATGACCGTACGCCCCGAAAATCATTTTTCTGAGTTTGCGTCTGCAGGCGCTGATTCTATTACAGTGCATTATGAGGCCAGTCCGGAATTGAAGGACACATTAGCACTGCTAGATAAATTCGATGTTAGGAAATGTGTAGCGTTAAATCCTGAAACCCCTATTGAAAAGATTTACGATATTATTCCTCTGGTAGACCAAATATTGATAATGTCAGTACAACCAGGTGCCGGCGGGCAAGACTTTATACCCGAAAGTCTCAAAAAGATTGAAACACTTTCTAAAGAGATTGAATCCCAAGGGCTTTCCATACCTATTCAGGTCGATGGCGGTATAAATCCAGACACTACTCTAAAGGCAGTGCAAAGTGGAGCAAATATAGTAGTAGCTGGTAGTGCAGTTTTTAATGAAGACTTTCCTATTTGTGATGGGATATCCAACTTGAGAAACTCATCAATATGAACGTTTTGGGAATAGAAACTTCCTGTGATGATACAGCTGCAGCCGTTATAACGGATGGAACATATATTCGCTCAAACATTGTCGCATCCCAGTCAGACATGCATAAAAAATATGGCGGCATCATCCCCGAAATAGCTTCCAGGGAGCATTTCACATCGCTTATCCCAGTTGTAGGTGAGGCTCTAAATGAAGCTGACATGACTCACAAAGATATCGATGCAATTGCTGTCACATATGGCCCAGGCTTAGCAGGATCTCTTTTGATAGGTGTGAACTCAGCAAAGGGATTATCAATGTCTTGGGACAAACCTTTAATAGGCATAAACCACCTAGAAGGCCATATTTATTCCGCTTGGTTGGAAGATTTGATGCCGGATTCCAAGGCAGAGTTTCCTATAGTTTGCCTGATAGCGTCTGGGGGCCATACTGATCTGATATTGATGAAAGATCATTTAGAGTATGAATTACTCGGTAAAACTAGAGATGATGCTGCCGGAGAAGCCTTTGATAAAGCTGCTAGGGTGCTTGGTCTAGGTTTTCCTGGAGGCCCTGAGATTCAAAAAATGGCTGAGAAGGCTAAAGATGAAATAGACCCCTTGCCCAGACCGCAGATTAAGAACTCTTTGGATTTCAGTTTTAGCGGTCTTAAAACCGCGTTGGTGAGGCGAGCTGAGTCTGAAGGGTTTTATCCGCTTGTTGATAACCGAGGCCCAAGTGCCTATCAAACAACGGAGTATTCCTTTGCTTTTCAAGAAGCTATTGTGGATTGCCTTATAAGAAATACCAAACAAGCAGTTCTTGAAACCAATAGTAAGGCAGTCATTCTCGGTGGTGGTGTAGCGGCCAACAGTCGCCTAAGGCAAAGAATGAACGAGGTTATAGACATACCGATCTTTGTACCACGAGCCCCACTGTGCACAGACAATGGAGCTATGATAGGAGCTGCTGCTTTCTTCAACCTCAAAAACGGGCTTCCGTTCCAACTAGACATGGATGCCGTACCAAATCTGAGAATAGGGCTTACCGCGGAATAAAAACCCTAATAGTACTGGTGTTTATAGAATTATGAGTGTCTATATATTCCAGTACTGTACCCATTAAATCCCTCAATTCATAGTCAGCCAAATCTTTCTCAAGAGGAAATTTCGCCGAAAATCCATTAGATTGAATTACAAGGCAGGGCTGGATTTCTTGAGAGTAATGATCAAACAAGAGAAAAGATCCCATTAAAGTGAAGACAGATAAGGCAATCATTTTCATCAAAAACCCATCTAAAGCAGCCATAGCTATAAAAATTAAGACCACAAGCATTGCAAGCCAAACAAAAGTGAATCTTGATTGTCTACTGATAGATTCCACATAAACAGATTCTACAGAATCATATTTTATAAACCCTTCCCTTTTACCGTCTTTCCCAGTGATGGTGTACGAAAGGCCCTTATCTGAGGGGTATATCTGGTGAGTTCCCTGTGTTTGCTTTGTAAAAGGTTCCATATATATGAAGGTACCTCTTTCTGATATATTAATCGATATATTTTCAAGGGCATTATAAATGGAAAGACCCACATCAAAACCTACCGGCCATCATCATCTCGAATTAGACACTCCAGCCTTATTAGTAAATAGCAAGCTATTGAAGTCCAATATAGAGAATGCGAAATCCTATTTAAAGGATACGTCCTGTAAACTCATTCCCAATATAGGCACACACGGAGCAGCAGGGATTGCCCGATACCAAACGAATTTTGATCACGAAGCTCCGGTATTTGTTGATACCCTTCAGCAGGCGCATTCTTTTGCAAATAATGGCTTTAAAAATATAATTATTGAATCCCCGCCCGTTGGTACAGGTAAGGTGGAATCTTTACACCGACTGGTGAACACAGCTCATGTCACCATATCTATTTCCAATTTGGCTCATCTAAATATGCTTAAACATTTCTCCAGCGAAAACCTCTCCGCCCTGTTCAGAATCCCGAATAAATCAGACTCAATTGGAGTAGGAACTCATCAGACATTATTAGAGCTTGTAAAACTACTTGAGGAGCATTTCGAAATTAATTGGAAGGGACTGATCACCGTCTCTAAAGGTAGTGACAGCTTAGAAGAATCTTTTAAGGAAATTCTATCTGCCAAATCTTTTCTTCAATCTCATTCCTTCACCTCAAATGAGTTGTTAATAAACACATCAAATCAATCTTTGAAGAAAGCTCATGCCAATCTGCCGTCGGAGATAACTGGTTTGATATCTGGAAATTATCCTTTCGAGATAAATGGGTATTTCCCAGTCTGCTCGGTAGTGTCGACAGTTATGAGTACCCCGGAACCCGGGCGGGCATACATAGATTGTGGACAAAAAGCTATTAGCATAGATCGAGGAGTTCCATCCGTCGTCAATTATCCAAATACTGTGGTAGAAAAAATGAGCGCCGAACACGGGTACCTTGTTTTCGACACAGCTGAGATGAACTTGGAAATCGGTGACAAAATTTTACTGAGGCCAGCTAACTACTCAGACACCTTTAACCTTTACGATTTTATAAACCTCATAAAAAATGATCGATTAGAATCAGTCATCGAAACCACCGCCCGTGGCACATTCAAATAAAATCAGGAAAACATTATGCAATCATACCGGCCAAACCTAGGGGCCACAATTGATCTGATAGAAACCCCAAGTCTTCTTATAGATCTCAATTTAATGGAATCGAATTTTGATGTTATTTCAAAAACTTATTCCAATACCCTATGTAAAATGCGTCAGCATGCAAAAAACATAAAGTGTCCCGACATATTATGGCGCCAAATTGAAATTGGTGGCACTTTAAACGGGGTGTGCACAGCCAAGGTTTCAGAGGCTGAAGTCATGGTTGAAGGCGGCATACGGGATGTTCTAATCACCAGTGAAATTGTAGGTGAAGATAAACAAAGAAGGTTGGCATACCTGGCAAAAAGAGCGGATGTGAAAGTTTGCATTGACAATAAAGCAAATTTAAATTCTTTGTCTTTAGTAGCTCAGGAAATAGGTTCTGAAATTGGGGTCTTGATAGAAGTTGATACCTCCATGGGGCGGGCAGGCATTCGAACTGTTGAACAGGGAGTCGACCTAGCAAAATTGGCTGAATCGCTAAATTCAATAAAATTTTTGGGTGTTATGAGCCATCAAACAGTCGATGGTTTCGCGGATAAGGAAACGCGATTTATAGAGGGTAAACGGTATATAGACAAATGCCTGGCAGTGAAGACTGCCATAGAAGATAATGGGATTGAAGTTACAATCGTTTCGTCTGGGGAAACTTTTTCTTATGACGTTGCCCCTCAAATAGAAGGTGTGACTGAAGTAGAGGGGGGCACCTATGCTCTCATGAGCGGGCCCACAAAATATATGGAAGAATTTTCTCTAGCAGGAAAGGTTTTAACGACCGTTATAGACGTGACGGAAATTGAGGTTGTGATCGACGCTGGACTACGGTGTTTGGGCGGACCTCTAGGGGTAACACCAACCATTGAAGGACACGATAATTTAGCCGTTAAAGAAATGCATGATTCCTATAGTGTTCTCAAAGTAGAAGGGGTAAATCCTTTCGAAATCGGTCAAACTTTGTTTATCTGCACTTCCCAGCAAGATATTTTGGTTAATCGATGGGATAATTTCATTGGAGTACGTGATGGCGTGGTAGAAGCTGTTTGGGACATATCAGCCAGAGGATGCCATCACTAAGTTAGTTAAATAATGGCTATATCAAAATGGTTCTTCGCTCAATGGTACGATGTCTTAAATTCGATTGTTGAACCCAAAGTCGTTCCGTATCGAAATTTAACAGCTGGGAAAAGCCATGGCAGAACCCTGGAAGTCGGTGGGGGAACGGGAGCAAATTTGCCATATTTCGAAACGACCAGCTCCTTAACCATAGTCGAACCCGATGTTCACATGACCAATAAGCTTCGCAAGAGGGTTAATAACTTCAACAAAGATATATCCATCGTGAAATCATTTGGGGAAAAACTCCCATTCGAGGACAACATCTTTGATTCGGTTGTCACAACCCTGGTTCTTTGTATGGTAAATGATGTTGAAAAAGTTATCTTGGAGATTTATCGAGTACTTAAACCGGGTGGGACATTTTTCTTCTACGAACATACTGTTGCTCGTAGTTTTTCCGGGAGATTACTCCAGCAACTTTTAGACCCTATATGGATTATTACCACCACGGGATGCCACCTTAAAAGAGATATACTAGGTGTTGTAAAAGCGGCTCCGTTTACCAAATTAGAATATGACATATTCAATCTCAACGTGGGAATTCCAATTACGATTCCCAACATTGTGGGTTCAGGAACCAAATGACAGTATCTGAAGAGACTCTTAACCATCAAGTTGATTGTCGTGGTATGCCGTTGATAAAAAGCCCTGATGAAATCGGGGTTTCAGCATCAGGAATCATTTATGACCGATTTGGGCGCGTACTCCTTCAAAAACGAACTGACATAGGTTGGTGGGGGTTACCAGGAGGCCGTTTAGAAATTGGAGAGAATTTGACCGACTGTGTGGAAAGAGAGGTCCTCGAAGAAACTAACATCACAGTGAGGGCAAAAGCATTGATAAAATTGTATTCCGATCTTACAGAATACACTGCTATCCAATATCCAAACGGAAAACTAGTCCAATACGTGACTGCATTATTTCTTTGTGAAAAAACTTCAGGATATTTGATTATGTCAAATGAAAGCACTGATATAGGATATTACGACCCTCAACATTTCCCGGAAAACACTTTACTCTCTACCAGACTAAGGGTAAAAGATGCACGAGAATTCTCTAGGTCAGATAAAGGATATTTTGATGTCATTGAATTGGGAAAATGATCCGGACTTAAGTTCCAAAAGTGATATGGACTACCTACAGGATTTGATCGAATCGCTCACCTCTCTTTTACATTCAACTCCAGAAGATAAAGTTCTATTGTTCCGCAGGGGCAACGCATACCTAGATAAAGGAAAATATGAGGAAGCTATATTGGATTATTCAGCAATAATAGGAATGAACCCATCAGATTCTATTCCATTGAACAATAGGGGAATTTGCCTACGATCCCTTGGTGACCCTGATAATGCAATCAGGGACTTCAACAAAGCAATCGAATTAAACAACGAATATAGGGATGCCTACAATAACCGTGGGATGGAACTCTCAGATAAAGAGGATTACCTCAACGCTATCGATGATTTCACTCGGGCCATAGAAATTGATAGTGAATATTGGTATGCATATAACAACCGTGGCATGGCGTTGTGGGCTATCGGGAAAAAGGATTCTGCCATCGTTGACTACAACAAAGTAAGATCGTTAATCGGTTCTTAAATACTATTCGTTAAAATATATCTTGTTTTGGCCGACTAATTTTAGAGTTTTGTGAGGGTCTATTACTGGAGGTCCGTCCCCGGTTAAAACTATCGTGATTGAATTTCCATTTCGTAAAGGTATTGATCGCTCGCCATCTAGACCTATTATGCATGGAGATCTTTTCACCACATATGGATGGTTTGGGATCATGTTAGAAATATTTTTGATTCCAACTTTGGCAATATTACCTGCAGTCAGAGGAGCAGAAACATACTTGGAATCAATCTGCTTCTCTATTTCAATGTGAAGTCCATGGGAATCCGTTTCGGATAACGGGTTCGTAAGACCTCCAATAGAGGAAAGTCCTATACTGTCAGGTTTAGCAACAGCTAAAAATATCTCTGACACTGTGTTTATATCCCAAATAGCCCGTGCACCAACATAAGTTTCTGTTGATATAGCTATGTCCACTAAAGCCGTATCAATCAGATCCATCGCCATATCCCGGCTCTTATAAACATTCATTTTTTTACACCTAGGGGCACATAACTCTCTATCGACTAAGTGACCTGCCACAGTTCCTGCGGCCATACCAGCTAATGTTCCCTCAATCAAGAATGGAAACACATTATTAGTACCGGTAGACAATGGCATAATCGGAACCTCGCATGTACCTAAAGCCACGGCACGATTGGTACCGTCACCCCCCAAGGTAACGATGGCAGAAGCTCCGTGACTTTCCATCAATTTTGCTGCAGTAATGGTATCTTGCTCGGAATTGAAAATACTCATTTCAAGAAACTTTACCGAAATGCTCTCTTGTAAATTAGAGACAGCTTCTTGTGCAATACGCCCATAGTCCGGCATAAGTAATATTTCATTTACGCCAACCCCAGAAAGTCCTTTAATGACTCTTCGTAGAGTATTGACCTTTTCCTGATTTGAAACGAATCTGCTTTGAGAGATAAGTCGCCTTATGTCTTTACCAGCCGAGGGATTCGCTATTATTCCAACCGTTGTCATTTAACAAGTGCCTAACATCTTTACTTTTCTATGAAGCCGATTATAGTGTTTCATAAGGATAGTTTGTTGATATGACTGTAATTAGAAATGGCCCAAAAACAAAAAAACTGAAAGTTAAAGCAGTTTCTGATTTGCTTTCCATTATTTATGGTCCTATCCCATGGAAACCTAGATACAATGCCTCCGAAGAACTGGTCTATACCATTTTGTCCCAACACACCTCAGACATCAATTCAGAAAGGGCTTTTCATAACCTATTAACTGTATTCGGCGATTTGGATCACATAGCCGATGCCAGCGTTGATGATATTGAAGTAGCCATAAGGAGAGGCGGACTCTCAAAAACAAAGGCCCCACGGATAAAATCCATTCTCAATGAAATCAGAGAGGAATTAGGTTCCTTTGATCTTAGCTTTCTCGCCGAAATGCCCCTCAAAGATGCCAAGGCTTGGCTTATAAATCTAAAGGGGGTGGGACCGAAAACTGCAGCCATAATTCTTTGTTTTTCATTCGGAATGCCCGCCATGCCTGTGGATACTCACATTTATAGAGTGTCCCAGAGGTTGTCTTTGGTGGGGAAAAAAATATCGGCTGAGAAAGCCCATGACATTTTAGAATCGTTAGTAGAACCTAAAGAAGTTTTCCAATTCCATATGTACTTAATTAAGCATGGACGAGATACCTGCAAGGCCCAAAGGCCGAAATGCCATCAATGTTCTCTCACTGAATTGTGTCCTTCATTCAAAAGGTATCAATAGGGTGCAAATACCACTAATGTACTAGAATATACCTCCTGGCAAAATATTAAAAATATACCGAAGGTTTACTATGAAAGTAGGAATTATCAACGTCACAGGTTATGCGGGAGCGGAAGTTGCCCGGATTTTAAGTGAACACGAAGAGGTCGAAATTGCATGTGTAACTGGTCGGAGTGGGGCCGGTAAAAATATTTCTGACATATTTCCTCATTTGGCTAATTTAGATATAGAAATATCACCGACTCTGGACAAAAGTGTAGATTTTGTGTTTTCTGCACTACCTCATGCTGCCAGTGCAGAGGCTTTAAAGGACGCAATCAATTCAGGAATAAAAGGCGTAGATATCAGCGCGGACTTCCGCATTCGGAATCTCGACACTTATTCGGAATGGTATAACGTAGAACACCCTTGTCCAGAATTGATGGAGTCCAGTGCATATGGTTTACCTGAGCTGCACCGTTCTGCGATCAAAGACTGTCAAATCGCTGCCAACCCCGGGTGCTATCCGACTGCCTCCATATTAGGCCTCGCACCCGCCTTACAGGCAGGAATTATAGAACCAGAAGTCATCGTTGATGCTAAATCTGGAGTATCAGGAGCTGGCAGGGGTCTCTCCCTCAAAATCCATTATTCCGAAGTCAATGAAAACGTGAGTGCATATGGGCTGGACGGCCATCGACATATGCCAGAAATTTCACAGGAATTAGATTTACTATCTAACCAACATGTCAACCTCACTTTCCTACCTCACCTGATCCCAATGACACGAGGTATATTAGCTTCTTGCTACGCACCTTTAAAGAGCAGTTTTATCGAAACAGGAGTAGACCTAAAATCAGAAATAAAGGCTCTTTACAGGGACTTTTACAAAGATAAAAGATTTACTCATGTTGTCGATTCTCCGCCAATGACAAAACAAACTCTTGGAAGTAATGATTGCGTCATATATCCAACGGTCGACGTGAGGGCAGGTAGATTGATGGTAATCAGTTGTATAGACAATCTCGTGAAGGGTGCTGCAGGCCAGGCCATTCAAAACATGAATATCATGTGCGGTCTGCCTGAAGACTTGGGATTAACCCAATTGGCGATATATCCATAGGGTTATTTTCCATCTAAATAATCGTTGCTCTATCCCAACCGAGGACATAGACTATTTAGTGTTGCTTAAACAACAGACGATTTTTCGAAACTAACATGGCCCCATCGTCTAGCGGTCTAGGACACCGCCCTTTCAAGGCGGAGATCGCGGGTTCGAATCCCGCTGGGGTCACCATGACCATTTATTTTAGGAAGGTTCTTTTTGGAATTTAACGACCTCGGCCTCGACAAACGTCTAATGGCCGGCATTCGATCAGCTGGCTATACGACTCTTACCCCAATACAGAATGAAGCTATCCCACTTTCAATAGAAGGCCGGGATTTATTAGGATTGGCACAGACCGGAACTGGAAAGACTGCTGCTTTTGCAATTCCACTATTGCAAAAATTGTCAGTTGGCTATACAGGCAAAATAAGAGCTTTAGTAATAGCCCCTACCAGAGAGTTAGCTGACCAAATCCACCAACATATATCTCAGTTGAGCTCTGGGTTGAAGACCAGATCCATTACCTTGTATGGAGGAGTTTCTAAAAATCCTCAAGATGAAAAATTACAAAAAGGGGTAGACATAGTAATTGCCTGCCCGGGTCGTCTATTGGATCACCTCAGAGAATCAACTATCGATTTGTCAACTTTAGACACATTGGTGTTGGATGAAGCTGACACAATGTGCGACATGGGTTTCCTTCCTGATATTCGAAAGATAATCGCTCATTTACCATCCAAAAGGCAAACCTTATTTTTTGCCGCTACTATGCCAAGTGATATTAGAAATTTGGCCAAAGATATTTTGGATAACCCAACTGAAGTTCAAATAGGGGTTATAGCTCCAGCAAAAACAGTTGCTCATTCTCTTTATCCGATCACAGAAAAGCTTAAAAGCCAGTTGTTTTTCCGACTAATAGAAACCACAGCGACAGGTCAAGTAATAGTATTCACCAGAACAAAACATCGAACCAAAAGGCTATTCGCGGAGCTAGAAAAAAGAAAATACAATGTAGCAGCCCTTCAAGGTAATATGTCGCAGAATAAACGGACTCAAGCCATAAATGGGTTTCGGAAAGGTAAATTTGACTTTTTAGTGGCTACTGACATAGCCTCCCGCGGTATTGATATTCCAGAAATCACACATGTAATCAACTACGATATGCCAAACACCGTAGATGCTTATATACATAGGATCGGGCGCACAGGAAGAGCAGAAAGTCTTGGTGAAGCCATAACTCTTTCAATACCCGAAGACGAATCAATGATCACCAGAATTGAAAAAATCCTGAAATCACAGATTGAAAGAAAAACCGTTAATGATTTTAGCTATGGAACTTCGTTTGATCCCAACAGACGGTCAATTCGCAGTCAGAATTTAAAATCGCAAAGTTCAAGAAATCATCCTAGGCGTTCATCCGGTTGGAAAAGGCGGAAGGAATCTGGAACCAATCGTGGCCCTGCAAATACTGGGGTGAGATCAGCCCGATCTAATTAATCTGATAAAGCGGAATACACCAACGAACGCAACTCTCTCCGAACATTGTATGTACTGGAAGGTAGTAACTGGGTCAGAAAAACCACTGCCATGTCTTCTAATGGATCTATCCAAAAAGCTGTGCTAGCGGCTCCACCCCAAGCTAATTCACCCTTACTGCCAGAGACCTGTGAGGCTGCTGGGTTCAGCAATACTGAAAATCCCAAACCAAACCCGACCCCGGTGTATGAAGTTTCACTCCACCTCCCATACGCACAACTCCTTAAGTCCTTTCCGTTCGTAAGATGATTAGAGCTCATCAAATCCAAGGTTTTTCGGCTTAATATCCTGTGTCCCTCTAGGCTCCCTCTTCCTAAAACCATTTTGCAAAACGCCATATAGTCATCCAATGTTGACACAAGACCTCCTCCTCCAGAAAACAGGGTAGGGGGATTAATGTAAGACCCAGTATTAGCGTCATCGACTAATATCGGCTCTTGTCCTTCCCTATATTCGTAATTGGACGACAAGCGCCAGGTTTTAGAGGATGGAACGTAAAATCCTGTATCGGCCATCCCTAAAGGTTGGAATATTTCTTCTTCTAAAAACATGTCTAAAGTTTTACCTGATATCACTTCTATCAAGTAGCCACAAACGTCAGTAGAAACGGAATAATTCCAAGCTGTACCCGGTGAAAATTCCAATGGGATGGTACTTAACACATTCACGAATTCTTGAAGGTTTTGCTGTGACTCCTTTTCGATTCCAAGTTCTCGATATGCAGCGTCAACATTCGATCGTTCCATAAACCCGTAAGTTAATCCAGATTGATGACTAAGTAGATCCCTTATTGTCATTTCCCTATCAGGATAAGTCGTCTTGTAGTTTCCGAAAATTCCTTCTGCATAAACGTTCAGGTCTTTGAAGGCTGGGATATATTCTGAGACAGGATCGTCTAACTGAAACAATCCCTTTTCATACAAAGACATCAAAGCTACAGAAGTTATTGGCTTTGTCATTGAATATATTCGAAATATAGTATCCCGTTCGATGGGTTTACGAGATTCCCTATCCATCAATCCTAGGGTGGATATAAAACCTAGCTGGCCGTTCCTATATATTCCAGTAAGAGTCCCGACATACCTATTTGTGTCTATGTATTTTTCCTGTAAGTAAGATTCAATATTTCCCAGTTTCTCTGTTGAGAATCCAAAGGTGCCCATGTAAGTTTGACCTCTATTTCATTGGTATTTGAAGGTTAATTGTTCCTTACTTTAATGTAATACATCCCCATATTGTTTCATCTTTCCCATTAAGATGCCCCTCCAAACTTGAACCTCCTGTAGACTTTCATAAGTCCCTCAGGTGACAATACTACCTATAGTGTTTCGGTTGATCCATTTTTATAACAAACCCTTTACGAGTACTCGAATTGTACAAAAAGTTCATATACATATTTTTCATTAGCTTCGCTTTGGTCTCATGTCAGATCGATTCAAACTCGGATATTGCCGATAATTCCCTTACACAGAGAGGTGCAACGGTTACTCCGTTTGTACCAGTTTTTGAAAACTTAGATAAAATTGTTAGAGCAACTGTGGAGTCCAGATTAGACAATTTTGAGATTAGCCGTAAGGTTGACAGTCAGCTGGCCCTTGCTTTGACTGCAACATCTATCGCGGTATTTGGTACAGCCACAATGACCAACACTCCTCAACCGACTTCTACACCAACTCTTCTTCCTACAATAACCAATACCCCGAGTCCTATCCCTACCTATACGCCACTTCCTACCTATACGCCACTTCCTACCTATACTGTAGTTCCCACCGCTACTTCCATACCAACGACAACCACCGCAACCCCGACCCTTACACCCTCTCCTTTACCTACCAGTACTCCAACTTCCACGCCTCTACCGACCCCAACATCGACAATAACACCAACCCCAACAATTACCGCAATAGATGTGTTATCTCAAGCAACAAAAAAGGTAGTGAAAATCCTATCTGGATCAAGCGGGGGAAGTGGGGTACTAGTGTCAGGAAACGAACCCTCATCAACGTTAATAATCACTAATGAACATGTCATCGAAAATAAATCTGACATGCTAATAGAACTCTATAACGGAAATAAACACGAAGGGCAAATTATATTTGAAGATAAAGAGATAGATATAGCAATTATTGAAATAAATGCTTTGGATTTAGAAGTATTTAATATACTCCTTGTCGGTCCCCCTGCGGTTGGTTTGGAAGTTTATGCCTTGGGTTATCCATTAAATGAAAACTACTCCGTTACTTCAGGGATAGTCTCAGCCAACCTTTATGGAGAAGATTCAGGTATTCAGATGGTACAAACTGACGCGGCTCTAAACCCTGGTAATAGCGGAGGGGCTTTGATCAACAAAGATGGTGCCTTGATCGGTATTAATACCAGCAGAAAGGAAAAAACTGGGTCCGGGCGGATAGTGACCAATATGGGATATGCAACTCTAATTGACGAGGTCTATCAAAAAAGTCCGCACCTTTTTAGTACGGACATTCAAAAGTGACAATAACACTATTACCCTATCTCTAGCCGCCTAACAGCTCGGACTGGCGCTTCATCCTATTAGAATGATCCCTGGCGAACTTGGAAACCGATTGAAAAATTGTGTCGGGATCCAAACCTGCCTCTTTCAAAACTTCTCCTTCGGACCCTCCGCTTAGCCACAAATCATCGTGATCTGACACTAATGAATATTCTTCCGTTAGGGGTCCAACTCCTGTAACAGGCCACATCCTCTTGGTTCCAGTACTTACAATCATCATATTGTACTTGGCCGAATCAGGCAGTACATGATCCTTATATTCTTGAGATTGCCGATTAAATAGATCTTCTGAAACAGCTGATATGATGCGGACGTTATGACCTTCAGATGCAATCTGTTCCATTTGGGCCACCAGATTACTAGTGCATGAAGAGCCTTGTACTACAACGTAACCTTCTTTAGGTTTAGATGTATCGAAATCCTTCAATATGTAAAATCCTTTGGCCGCTGCCTTGATATCCTGATCAGCCAATTTACTCCTATCCACTACCGGGAAATCCGGCCTTGCCACCTCTAAAACTATGACTCCCACTTTGGGATCTCTGGCCGCTATTTCTGCCGCTGCCAAATATCCAGGGGCTACATCGTTATAGTCCCAAAAATTAAGGTTTATCACTTGATCTTTAGGAAATAGTTTCCATACTTGTGGCGAAAATATACCAAAATGTGTGCGAGCATCAGCTGCAGTTTCAGGGCCAGAGTGACCTGCAAGAATATTCAAAACTCCTAATCTGAAGGGGCTATCTTGGTTTTGCTGGCTCCAGACCCTCACCGGCAAGTACATAAGTGGTGTGAAAGCACCATAAGTACCACTTAGTGCCCAGACTCCGGAATGTTTTCCAGGGTCGAGTGAGGCTGATTGACTTACTAATCCAATCGCTGTCGATACATTCCCGGCCTCCTGGATTGCAGATCGGAGGCGAACTCCGGCCGGGTTTGTGAGTGGGTCAAATTCTCCCCAAATTGAGCCTTTCTCAACGTTGATAGAATCAGCAAGGTCAGCAGCCGCTACGACTAGCCGATTATCAGTTACATAATTGAGCCATTTAATTATTTCTGATATCGCCCTCCTGCTTCCTTTCGGCACTCCGGGTTCTTCAAACATTTTGATTTCCAGATTTTTCTGCTCACCTGAGATAGGGTTTGTTACAGTTACTGTCTGGGGTTCAAGTGGAAGGGTTCTATAATCTAATCTTTCATCCATAAAGGGATCAATACTGGTATCGATTCGAGTTGGGATTTGGTCCTTGATCTGCTCCCCAATTTTCACCAACCTGTCAGCTATCCAGTCTCCTAAACCATCCTTGTCCAGCACTGACATCACAACATCTATATTCTCTTTGTACTGTATCAAACGTTCCTTTTCATCCGAAATTGGTCCATCTGAAATACCTTTAAATTTCACATCAAACCTATCTTCAAAAGTGGCCGCAAGAGCCAAGAAGTATTCAGAGTTCATTGCAAAAGTGTAGGGGTGGCTTTGAAAACTTGTGATCTGGTTTCCATATCCCGGTATTTGTCCATTTTCCGCACCGGGCCACCAACCTTTAGTTGTTTTGCCTATTAAGATCATTGGTCTACGGTCAGAAGGGTCAGTATCCTCCATAGCTTTGAATGCAGCCACTACTTGGCCCATATCATTAGCATCATCTACCGAAAACACATTCCACCCATATGAAGTCCATTGGTCTACGATTCTGTAAGATTCGTATTGAGGCTGTATAACTCCACCGATTAATTCATCGTCAATCCCAGCGTTGTTATAAGACATGAGAACCCTCAGCCGTTTCCCAACCTGTTGGGCTACCGCTTGAGTTTTCATCTCTTGCGAATGACCAGAAGTCATTGCAAACTCGCCTTCCACCGCCATAATTTTCGGTGACTCGGACGCACCTATGATATCCCAGAATGTAGCTTTACCCGCGGCTGTTGCAATCCCTATTCCGGAAGGGCCTCCATTCACATCGTTGGTCGCGTCTGTGCTCTCAGAATGGCCAGACAAGGCTCGTATACCTCTTAGTTGAGCCTGTGCCATCGCTGGGTGATCGGTCAGTCCGGTTTGTTCAAGTATAGTTTTCATTCCTTCCTTAGATCTTCTAAATCCTATGCAATCGATTGGAAGTAATGTTTGGGAGTAATCGGCCAGATATTTCCTATCTCCAGTGTTTTTATGTTTCTGGTACAAGGCCTCCCCTAGGACCATCCAAAGGGCGTATGTAACTGGAGCGTTATGTCCTCCCGCCAGCATAAATTTGTCTGAGTAAGGATGCTTCGGCCTCCTGTAATCATATTTAAGGCCCCCTAATTCGGGACCAATTAAGTGGGAGGCGACAGTATAAGAAGTGTAAGCCAAAGGGCCACCAAAATGACCTGTCTGGCAATAGTTACCCATCATAACTAACGTCATGGCAGTAACAAATGACACATCGTCAAGATATTGTTTATCAAAATCGGGTAGAGTCACTTCACGGGCATCAAAGGCTGATGACAAGGTGACCGTGTTTACTTTAGGCATCTGCTGAATACGTCCTATTTATTATTTTGCCGTTTTATCACACATCATATCCTCCCAAAAGTAAACTATTCCTATAGCCGATGTAGCAGGATATTTGTTAACTCGGAAGGCAAAAACCGGCTAGTGAATCTTATTGGAGGGGAGTGTTTCAGTCAACCAAAACGACTTGATAATTAGGCTTACAGATCGGGATGGAAATTTGTCAGTGCTAAACCCTTTTCATATGTCCGAGCGATTCTGCAAAGCATAGGTTCCGTTAAAGGGGATCCTGAAACTTGAATACTGAGAGGAAGTCCATCCTCATTAAGACCAGATGGGACAGATACCGTCGGGTAGCCATTGTAATCGAAAGGAACCGTAAATCTTTGAAAGGATGTTCCTCTTCTATCGTCCATAGGTCCATAATTTATAGCATCATCGACATAGTGAGGTGGCCTTATTACTGTGGGAGATATCATCGCATCTATGCCGATAAAAGATTTCCTTACCTTGCCATTGCACAAAGCTCGCTGGCGAGAGGCATCTATATATTCTTGACTACTCACGGAAGAACCATGTTCTAACCAACCCTTGAACCATAATCCATATTCCGATTCCCTTTCAGGGTAAAAGGAGGAATGAGCATTCAGGGCCTCAGCGCTGCAAATTGTCTTCCAAGCGGGAAGGAATGAATCAATATCATCCAGTTCAATGTTTCTTACTGTGGCTCCATGGTACTTTAGAATTTTCAAGACATTGCGAGTAGCTTTGACGATTTCTTTATCCACACCATCTTCTGAATAGTTTTCTGAATAACCTATCGTGACACCATCTAAATTCGTGTTCTCAATATCGTCAAAATTCGGAGATATCGCTGAAATCGTTGTTAGATCATTTTCATCAAATCCGGAAATTGCAGCCAGTATTAAGGCCGCATCTCTAACATCGCGAGTCATAGGTCCCACATGATCAAGGGTTTGTGCTAAATCTAAGACACCAAATCTACTTACACGTCCGTAAGTAGGCTTAATCCCAACCAACCCACAGGCAGCTGAGGGAAACCTAATAGACCCACCCGTGTCACTACCTAGGGACCCAGTGCACAGACCCAAGGCTGTGGCTACTCCAGATCCACTTGATGATGAACCAGCCCACCTGTCGATATCCCAAGGGTTTTTGGGTATAGCCCTTTTTGGGTTGTACCCTCCCATTGCTCCTTCAGTCAGATTCAATTTACCTAAAATTACCGCCCCTGCGGCCTTTAATCGAGAAACAACCGTGGAGTCATAGTCAGGAATGTTTTCTTCAAGAACAGAGGTACCGCCCATAGTTCTAACCCCGGCCGTGTAGCACAAATCTTTAACTGCTACAGGAATACCATGTAATGGGCCACGTATTTGCCCTTCTCCCAGTTCCCTAGATAATATTTCAGCTTGCTCAAGAGCCTGATCTGCCATAACGGTGGCATAGCTTAAATAACTTGAATCAAAAGAATCAATTCTCGCCAGAAAATGCTGAACCACACCAACCGGTGTTTCGTCGCCATCAACATATGATTCAGTAATTTCTTGAATGTTTTTATAATGAGTCAAGGGGTTGGTCACATTCTTACCCGCAGTACCGGCATCTTGTGTTTTCACTGGCAAATATTAATTCGGCCTCAACTTCTTCTAATGCATAGTTTATCAAAACGCGAAGGGCCTTCGATTCATCCGGCAACCCAAATTTAACCACTTATTCGGCAAGCCATTCGGCTTGATCAGCTTCAATCGTCACACTCAAATCTGTCTTTTCATGAGCCATAATTTCCTCTCTATTTGAATTTGATTTATTATAACTGGAGATAGCAAACCGTTTAAGCCTACTTATAAACCTCCTTTAAGGGTTGTTTAACGTATGCTCAGAACAGAGATATGGAGGCATCAGATGTCGAATGGAGATCAGAATTGGGAATTTGGGGTAAAGGATCACGGTCATTCTGTCGTTGACGAGACTGATATGGCACCGGCTGTGTTGGGAGAAGGGAATTTTTGTTACCAAGTTTCAGGGCAGAATTGGGGTACTCTACCTGACGGTTGGGTATACAAAGAAGCTACAGCAGTGGATGTTGACTCCAAAGATAGGGTGTATGTCTTCAATCGAGGAACTATGCCGATGATCGTATTCGACCCAGAAGGAAACGTTATCGATACGTGGGGGAATGGAGTATTTTCAAATCCACACGGCGTCACAATCGGGCCCGGTGATGAAGTGTACTGTGTAGACAATGGAGACCATACTGTCAGGAAATTTACATCAGATGGAAAATTACTTTTAACAGTCGGAACTCCCGGTAAATCAGCAGCGCCTATGAGTGGCATACCATTCGCCAGACCCACCCATGTTGGCGTCGAGCCCAATACAGGTAATTTCTATGTAGCAGATGGTTATACAAATGCCAGTGTTCATAAATTCTCACCTGACGGTAAGCTATTGTTTTCATGGGGTGAATCCGGAACTAATCCTGGGCAGTTCAATATTGTCCACGGGGTCAACGTAGATTCAAATGGCTGGGTCTATATAGCTGATAGGGAAAATCACCGAATCCAGGTATTTGATAGCAATGGAAATTTCGAGACCCAGTGGGTAAATTTGTCCCGAGCCGCGATAAGCACCATCGATTCTGGCACTGGTGAAGAGTTGATGTACGTGGGTGAATATTTTGCAGGTATCGGATCAAACGACATGGGCACCGACCTAGGCCCAAGAATATCAGTTCTTAATTTAAAGGGCGAGGTTCAAGCTCGGATCGGAAGGCAAAGCTATGGTGAACAAAGTGGTAGGTTTTTCTCACCACATGGTATTGCGGTTGACTCTAAAGGCGATATTTATGTAGCTGAAGTTTCATGGAGTGATTACGGCAGTAGTATGGATCCACCAAGAGAGTTGCGATCAATGCAAAAGCTTGTCAAAGTTTGATTCTATCCTCCGGGCCCTAAATAATCGGACCCGGATCGCCCCCGATAAAAATTATTTGTTTTCTAAGGCAGCTTGACCAGCTTCCAAAGTTTTCACAATATCGTCCACGTCAAAAACACATCCCCCCCAGGTACCTCCAGAAGCTGATTGCAAAGCAGCCCAAAGTCTTGAATCTTCCGGTAATTTAGGATGCGGTGACAAATCCTGTGGAATAGGTCTTTTAGAAAGCTCTTTATCCCCCCAGTCCGACCCTAAATATTCGCCTAATTCACCGACAAGATTTATACTTCCAAATAGGTTAATTCGATCAATAATAATCTCGATTTGATCACCATCTTTTAATTTGGCAATCGGGCCGTCTGCCAAAGCTTCAGGCCCCACGTGCCCTATGCAGGCACCGGTAGACACCCCGGAAAATCTGGCATCAGTTATCAATGCGACGTGTTTACCATAGGAAAGATGTTTTAATGCAGCGGTTATTTGATAAAGCTCTTCCATTCCCGTCCCTTGAGGTCCTGCACATTTCACCACCATAATATCTCCAGCCTTGATTTTCGATTTATCATCAGTGCTTTTGATTGCCCGTATGGCCTCATTTTCCGAAGAGAAAACCCTGGCTGGTCCAGTATTTCGGTATATCCCGTCTTTATCTACCACCGATGGATCTATTGCCGTACTTTTAATTACTGAGCCCTGGGGGGCGATGTTACCCATTGGAAAAGTAACGGTACTTGTTAAGCCTCTTTTCTTTGCGTCCTCAGGGGTCATGATTACATGATCTGGATTTACGGAATTGATTTCTGACAACCTTTTCCGAACATCATGTCTCCTCTCAGAATCTTCCCACCAATCTAGATTTTCTCCTAAATTTTGGCCCGTTACTGTTTTCACATTAGTGTCCAATAGACCCATGGCACGAAGATGCAGCATCACCTCTGGAACTCCACCTGCAGTATAGAGTTCCGAAGTTGGAAACCCTACTGGTCCATTTGGAAGGACATCGACTATTCTAGGAGTATTTTTATTTACCATGTTCCAATCATCTACAGTCATCCTAGTCCTACCTGCAGCATGAGCTATTGCGGGAAGATGCAACAAAAGGTTAGTAGACCCTCCGCAAGCAGCATGTACAACCATGGCATTCCTAAGGGCGGCGTCAGTGATAATGTCAGAGGACAATGTGTTTTCGGATTCCATGAGCAGCAATGCTCTTGCGCTACGTTGGGCCACATTTTTCCAAGCAGTTGTACCCGACGGGCATAAAGCACTGTGGGTAATAGCTAGTCCCAATGATTCAGCTATAACTTGTGATGTTCCTGCTGTACCAAGAAAGTGGCATCCCCCTCCAGGTGAAGCGCAAGCCTTACAGCCAACGTCCTGAGCATAGTCCAATGTCACTTCCCCTTGAGCAAACCTTGCCCCAATGGACTGAATCATTCCAGTGTCTTCTCCTTCACGGACAGCCAAGGTTGAACCCCCCGGAACCACAACCACTGGCAAATCCCTAAGTCCCGCCAACGCCATCATCATTGCTGGAAGCCCTTTGTCGCAGGATGCAATCCCTAAAATACCTTTTGCCGTCGGCAAGGATCGTGCCTGTCTCCTAAAAACCTGTGCCGCGTCATTCCTGTATGGAAGTGAATCCATCATCCCGGTAGTACCCTGCGTGCGTCCGTCACATGGATCCGAGCACATGAGGGAAAATGGGATTGTCTTGGCGAGTTTAAATTCCCGAGCAGCAGCTTCAACCTGCAAGGCTAATTCGAAGTGGCCGGTGTGAAGGCCAAGGGCAATCGGTGAGCCATCTTGATCTCTTAATCCACCTGAAGTCGACAAAATTAAAAAATGTTTTCTCAACAGTTCGGCCGGATTCCAGCCCATCCCAGCATTTTGGCTCATACCAAAATGAAACCCGCTTGATTCATTAACAAGAATATCTTCTGTAAACGGTAAAGTTCCAGAAGGACCGTTTGAATGAGTATCGAAAGCCCAGGTGGAATCCTTTGGATCTATAACGTCGCCAATACTAAAAGATGTCTGATTGTCCATTTGAACCCCTCCGTAAGATTAGTTTGCGCCAATAGTGTACCAATTCAGCTATTATTCATTAAATGCACAATGAGAGGTGTTAAATAGTTGGAAACTCCAAAGCATATCGTCGGTGTTCAACACGGCTGGAATTTAATGTCTGCCAATTACCAATTTGAAAGCGATATATCAGTGGATGAGGTGCATTATGCCCCCTTATCATATGGGGAAAATTCCTTGAATTTATTAGGAGATGTGACTGGTAAACATTTTGTGGAGCTAGGTAGTGGTGGTTCACAAAACGCGATAGCTTTAGCAAAATTGGGAGCAAAAGTAACTGCCGTGGATTTTTCATCCAGTCAATTAGCGTTTGGAGTCTCTGAATCCGTAAAACAAAAGGCAACAATAGATTTTCTTCAAGCCGATATTCAAAATCTAAGTTATTTCCAGGATAATACGTTTGACAGTGTGATTTCAATTTTTGCCCTAGAATTTATAGAATACCTTGATGTTTTTTTGAGTGAATGCAACAGGGTTCTCAAGGAAGGTGGACAATTAATATTGAGCACAACGCATCCTCTGGGCGCTTTCGAATGGGATGCTGACACAAATACATTAAACGTCACCGATTACTTTAATCCTCCTGTCGAGATATGGAAGGAGAATGGTCAAAGGTATTCCGGCGTAACTTATTTCAGAACAGTGGAAGAGCTGTTTACCAACGTTACCGATAGCGGATTTAAAGTGGAGGTTCTCCTGGAACCAAAACCGCTAGGATTTGATAATGAACACCTCAGCCCATATAAAGGTGACTATTGGACTGAGTTTAGGGATAGGATAAATTTGGTGCCTTTTGCGATCGTAATTAAGGCACTTAAACAATAAACAGGATTCCCCCTAACTAACCCCCACCTATAGCCTTCACAACTTCCAGAGAATCCCCCTCATTCAAAATGGTTTCTTTATAACTATCCCGAGCAAGAACCTCGCCATTCAGAGCTATTGCAATTGCTTTCCTTCCAGTAAGTCCTAAGTCATCAATCAGTCTTATCAGAGATGTGCCAGAATTAATTTCGTGGTTTTTACCATTTAGGTTAATATTCATTAGATCAAACTTTAACTCACACTTATATTTGCTAAAATTATCTGAGATTCCAATCTAGGGTCATCAGCCTCAGAGATGGCTCCAATAACTGCAACACCCGAAGCTCCAGAATCAATCACTTTTCGACAATTTTGACTAGATATCCCACCAATGCCTATTAATGGAACCGGTAATTTCCCACTTATATCTTCTATGATTTTAGTCCCACTAACTCGCCCGTGAGGATGCGATTTAGACGGAAATAAAGTGCCAACAATCAAGTAATCTATACATAACCGTTCGGCTTTTGTAGCCATTTCTAAACTATGCACTGATTGGCCGAGTATGAAATCCTCTTTCAACTCTTGAGTATCCGCATCAAAAATATGGTTTTCAGGAAAATGGATGCCATCAGCGCCAACTTTCTTTGCTAAGTCAACATCTCCATTTACAATAAAAAGGGCTTTCTTCTCAGTTATTTCCCTCAATTTGGCAGCAGCATGCAACCTATCAACATCTTCCATATCTCTATCTCGAAACTGAATCATGTTCGTCCCACCTTCCACTGCCTGACCAACAACAGATTCTAAAGCTCTGCAAGATGTGCGATTTCTATCAGTTACAAGACATAACAATGGATTTTTCAGGATATCGATCATCAAATTTCAGCCAGAATTAACCCCTGCACCAGGGCTGCTTGATATTGCTGATTTCCTTCTATCAATTCGGCCTGCCAGAAAGGCCTTCCGGCCAGCGGCAACTCCTAATTTGAAAGATTCTCCCATTGCCACAGGATCATTGGCTTGAGCAATGGCGGTATTAACTAAAACTGCGTCCGCTCCTGCCTCTAAGGCCTTTGACGCATCAGAAGGGACGGCCAAACCCGCATCTACTACCACAGGCACCTCCACGTCGCTAATAATCATTTCAATTTCTTCCATAGTCAATATACCTTGACCTGAACCTATAGTTGATCCCAATGGCATTACCGTTGCACAGCCAAGTTCAGCTAATCTGTGGGCCAGCACCGGATCTGCATGAATATAAGGCAGAACATCAAAGCCATCTTCTACCAGTTCTCTAGCAGCATCGTAAGTCCCAATTGGGTCTGGTAACAAATGACTTATGTCAGGAATAACTTCAAGCTTAATCCAGGAAGACCCTGTCACTTCTCGGGCTAAGCGAGCGGTCAATACGGCTTCTTCTGAAGTTTTACTACCGGCAGTATTGGGTAATATTGTATAGTTATCCCAGTCGAAATAATCCAAAATGGTTTTTTCATTAATATCTTGCAAATTGAGCCTACCTATGGCCACAGTTATTATCTGTGTACCAGAAGCTCTTACTGAATCTATCATTTCCTGCATGGTTCGGTGGCGCCCAGTCCCAACCATCAATCTAGAGCTAAATTCCTTACCTGCTATAACTAAAGGATCTTCCATTTCATATCTCCTTGGCCATCTAAATTATTGGCCATCTAAATTAACCAGACAAAAAAAATCACCCCTGGAGGGTGATCGGAGATTAGATCCATAACTCCCTCCGCTGGCATTACCCAGTTCAGGTCTTGGGTCGGCATTTAAATACCCTCTCAGCCATTTGAGGCTCCCCTATATACGCGTATTTCGCTCGGCAAGAATATATGCAAGATACGTGTTAAAGTCAATGTTGGAAGCTGTATGCCTTTCATCACAAGCAATTTTGGCCTCAAAAACAAAGGGATTGACCTTAAGGAGATAATTCATTGTCTTTTATGCGTCACTACACCGCTACTGGATATGTAGTATGGGACCAGAGTGTTCTACTACATTGGCATAAAAAAATAAATTTATGGCTGCCACCTGGAGGCCATGTGGAGCCGAATGAAGATCCGGTGGAAGCGGTATTACGAGAAATTTTTGAAGAAACAGGACTGGCGTCAAAAATATCTAAAAATTCCAATACACCCACTTTGACTTTCGATTACCCAGAAATTATTGAACCTCCGAGACATATACTAATCGAAAATATTGACGATCCGGATGATGGGCATCATCAACATATAGACATGATTTATTATTGCTACCCCACCGACGGGATAATGGACTTACTACCAGGTTGGTCTTTCTTTTCATATGAAGTACTCAAGACAGCCCTCAAATCTCATCAACTTGAAAAAACCCACCTAAACCCCTCAATATACCCTCCTCTAGATGTACTAGCATTGGGGGTAGATGCTATTGACCAGACTGTATGAATCTTTACTGGGTATAAAAAAACTGATCTTTTCAGGTATTATTTTACGGCTCCACAAATCATTAGTGACAAGGTGTAATTAAATAAAATGGTTCAGAATAATATTGCTGTAATCCGGGGAGATGGAATAGGCATTGAAGTAGTAGAGGAAGGAATAAAGGTTTTAGACGCGGTTTCAGAAAATTATGATTTTGAACTTTCCTTCAATGAATACCCTTGGAGTTCTAAATTTTATATCGATACTGGGGCCATGATGCCTTCAGATGGTCTCGATATTTTGTCTAATTACGACGCAATCTTTTTAGGGGCTGTCGGTCACCCCGATATTCAAGACCATATAACCTTAAACGGGTTGTTGCTACCCATCCGAAGGAAATTTGACCAATATGTGTGTGAACGACCCAGTGTTCTATTTGACGGTATTGAATCCCCACTGTCAGGGAAAAAACCGTTCGATATAGATATGGTAGTTATCCGGGAAAATACAGAAGGGGAATATGCAAATGTCGGAGGATTCCAGTATATGGATTTTCCGGAAGAAGTAGGTATTCAAACAGGGATTTTTACAAGAAAAGGTTGTGAGAGGGTAATCCGATATTCCTTTGAATTGGCTCGCAGAAGAAATAAAAAGAAACACCTAACCTCTATCACCAAATCTAATGCACAAGGATATGGAATGTTGGTATGGGATAGAGCTTTTGAGAGAATATCTGCCGAATATCCGGATATATCTACAGATTCCTTATTGGTGGACGCTGCAGCAATGGATTTCATTAGGAAACCGGAATTTTTTGATGTGGTTGTTGCCAGCAATCTTTTTGGCGACATATTGACCGACATTGCCGCAATAATTACTGGAAGTATGGGACTAGCATCGAGTGCTAATTTAGATCCAGAAGGAAGATATCCCTCAATGTTCGAACCGGTACACGGCAGTGCGCCAGATATAATGGGCAAAGCCATTGCTAACCCGATGGCCCAAATTCTGACCGGGGCTATGCTTCTCAGACATCTAGGTCATGACGATGCTGCAACCGATATAGAAAAGGCGGTGTTATCAGTCCTTTCAGACGGGGAAATTCTAACCCCAGATTTGTATGGTTCTTCGACGACATCTTCTGTTGGAGATGCCATAGTATCTGCCCTAGGGAAATAGTTGAAAAATCAAGAAGAGATTATTAAATGCCAATCAAAACAATAGATACCCGTTTCCCCCACGAAAGTATAGAGACTAAATGGCAAAATCGATGGCGTGATTCCCAAATTTATAAAGTCGACGACACCGATCCTAGACCTAAGTGGTATGAATTAACAATGTACCCATATCCCTCGGGCGACCTACATGTCGGTCATTGGTATGCAATGACTGGTGCAGACATACACGCAAGATTTAGAAATATGCAAGGTTACAACGTTCTCCATCCAATGGGGTTCGACGCATTTGGTCTGAATGCAGAAAACGCAGCTATACAACGAGGTATACATCCGCATTCGTGGACAATGGACAACATTAAAAGAATGCGCCAACAACTAGCATCTATGGGTCCGATGTATGACTGGGAAAGGGAGGTAGTTACATGCATACCGGAATATTACAAATGGAACCAATGGTTTTTCCTGCAGTTCTATCAAAGTGGGTTAGCTTATCGTGATTTTGCCCCTGTCAACTGGTGTCCCTCATGCGTAACGGTTTTAGCAAATGAGCAGGTCATAGATGGGGAATGTGAGAGGTGTGACACCACCGTGACTCATAGGGATATGAACCAGTGGTTCTTCCGCATCACGGCCTACGCTGAGGAATTATTGGATCAATCCAAAATGGACTGGCCAGACCGCATAAACACGATGCAAACAAATTGGATTGGAAAAAGTGAAGGTGTGGAATTCGGTTTTGATATCTCGGAATACGGTCTGGACTCAAAAACTTTAGTCACTTTCACTACCCGAATTGATACTGTTTACGGTGTCACCTTTGTGGTGTTGGCACCAGAACACCCATTGGTAGGGGCTTTAACTGCCCCGGAGCAAGAGGATTCTGTAAAGACCTATATAAATGATGCGAGAAAAGCCACGGAAGTGGAACGACTAGCAATCGATAGGGAAAAAACAGGAGTATTTTTGGGAACCTACTGTGTCAATCCTCTTACTCTGGACCAAATACCGATACTAATCGGCGACTATGTCCTAAACACATACGGGACTGGTATTGTAATGGGAGTTCCCGCGCACGATACGAGAGATTTTAAATTTGCCCAAAAATATGACCTACCAATTAAAGTGGTTGTCGCCCCTCCCGAATGGGATGGCAAAGAATTAGATGAGGCCTACGTAGCGGCAGGGACTCAAGTAAATTCACTGGAATTTAACGGTTTGGACAGTAACGAAGGCCGGCTGAGGATAGCAGATCATATTGAGAGTAGTAACTTCGGTACTAAAACTGTTAACTATAGGATGAGAGACTGGCTCATTTCAAGACAAAGATATTGGGGCACACCAATACCCATAATTTACTGTAGTGATTGTGGTGTCGTCCCTGTCAAAGAACAGGATCTTCCTGTGTTACTCCCGGAAGATGCAGAATTTCTACCAACAGGTGAGTCACCCTTGGCTCTACATACCGAATTCGTTAATGCTGAGTGTCCTGATTGTGGTAAACCTGGCAAAAGAGAAACGGACACGATGGACACCTTTGTGGACTCATCATGGTATTTTCTTAGATACGTCAGCCCCAAGCATTCGGACGCCGCATTTGATGAAGAATCGGCTCAACTCTGGAACCCGGTTGATCAATACACCGGTGGAGTTGAACATGCAGTAATGCACTTGCTATATTCAAGGTTCTTCGTCAAGGCTGCACGCGACCTTGGTTTAATCAAATACGATGAACCCTTCAAAAGATTGTTCAACCAGGGAACAATAATTTACAAAGGGGCCAAAATGAGCAAATCTCGTGGGAATGTGATCGCCCCGGATGATTATGTCTCTGTAGTTGGGGCGGATACAGTTAGAACTTATCTAATGTTCATTGGACCCTGGGAGCAAGGTGGAGAATGGAATGATTCAGGGATAAATGGAGCCGCTCGTTGGCTCAATAAAGTCTGGGACATATCCAATTTAGATCCCGATATTTTTACACAAAATTCAAATCCTGCCGCAGAAAGAGAACTAAACAGGCTTTTACATAAAACTATTATGAGGGTGGGGGAGGATATAGAAAGATTCAAATATAATACTGCAATATCCGCTCTCATGGAATTTACAAATTCTCTGGCTGAAAGCCATATACCAGAGAAGATTCGCTATGATGAGTGGCTGCGCCTTACTCGTGCCCTTTACTTAATGATGGCACCGATTGTCCCTCATTTATCCGAGGAATTGTGGGAAATCTCAGGTATGGATTTCAGCATCCATACCCAACCATGGCCAGTATATGATGAATTTCTCGCCCAAGACGAGGAAATCACGTTGGTAGTACAAATCAATGGAAAGGTTAGAGCGAAAATATCTGCTGCTGCAAACATAACTGAATCGGATGCTAATCAACTTGCTTTGAAAAATGAAAGTATCGCGAAACATATAGCAGGATTAGAGATACGAAAGACAATTTATGTTCCAGGAAAATTACTAAACATTGTAGCCAGTTAATTCAAAAACTAAAAAAGTGGAGCAACCCATGAAAATATCTATAGCAGTATTACCCGGAGATGGAATTGGACCTGATGTAATTGCTGAATCGATAAAAGTTTTGGAATCAATAGGCAGTCGGTTCGGCCACGATTTTCAAATTAAATCAGGGCGGGTAGGGGGAAATGCTATTGATGATTACGGAACACCACTGCCTCAGGAAACAATCGACACTTGCAGTGAGGCAGATGCAATTTTATTCGGCGCCGTGGGTGGCCCTAAATGGGATGATCCAAATTTTGATGTACGCCCAGAAGATGGCATATTGGCTATTCGGAAATCCTTAGGTTTATTTGCTAATTTGAGACCAGTTAAAGTTTATCCTTCCTTGATAAATTCAAGTCCCCTGAAACCCGAAATTTTGGAAGGGGTGGATATGATGGTCCTGAGAGAATTAACTGGTGGATTATATTTCGGAAAACCTAAAAAACGATGGAGCACGTCGAGGGGAAGAAGGGGAATAGATACTCTTAAATATACCGAAGCCGAGATCGTAAGAATTTTAAAAGTAGGGTTTGAGTTGGCTATGCAGCGCCGTAAAAAACTAACCTCTGTAGACAAGCAAAATGTTCTTGAATCATCAAGGCTCTGGAGAGAGATAGCGGTGGAGGTGGGAAAGGGGTACCCAGAGGTCGAGTTGGACCATATTTTGGTCGATAACGCAGCGATGCAATTAATTAGAAACCCCTCGGACTTTGACGTTATTGTTTCAGAAAACACCTTTGGAGACATTTTGAGTGATGAGGCATCGGTTTTATCTGGTTCTATGGGGATGTTACCGTCAGCCAGTCTATCTAATCTCCCAGGCATTTCTGGTACAAGTAGCAAGGTCGGCCTGTATGAACCAATACACGGTACGGCACCTGACATAGCCGGAAAAGGAATCGCCAATCCGATCGGCTCAATACTCAGTACTGCAATGATGCTTAGACTATCATTTGGATTGCATGAAGAAGCAGATGCAATTGAGAAATCTATTGATGTCGCCCTTTCAGAAGGCTATAGAACCGCCGACATTTCTAATGATGGAGAGAACCAAATAAGCACAATGGTTATGGGAGACGTTATATCAGGAGCTATTTAGAAAATGCCATGGGACTAAAATGGCAAACCAGATGTTATTTTGTAACTATCTGCCAAAGACTTAAGATTTTCCCACGTAGACTCTTCAACAAAAATGCCTTCTTTTTTTTGTCTGACTTCGTTTCTATGCTCTAGTTCACCAGGATACAAAATTTCTTTGAACCCAGGTGCCGTTTCTGAACTTTTTAGGTAGGAAGCAAATTCAGTAACCTCTTCTTTAAAATCATTCAAATCCCTAAAAGCTGACACATTGAAAACTGATATGAAACAACCGTCATTATGTCTCCCGGAAGGATCATGTCCGAATCCCAACCCAGTTAATATTCCTGAAAAAATTTCTACAATTGACGACAAACCATAACCCTTGTGGCCCTGATCTCCTCCTAATGGCAAGATAGCCCCTCCATTCTTCAACTCGTTTGGGTCCGTAGTATCGCTCCCATCTTCCTTTACAAGCCAGCCGATTGGAATAGAATCTCCTCTAGCTTGAGCTAAATTTATTTTCCCAGCCGCCACCGCGCTAGTGGCCATATCCAAAAAAAAGGATCCTTCCAAATGACTTGGCATAGCGATAGAAATCGGATTCGTACCTAACCGTTTCTCTCGGCCACCAAAGGGAACTACCGCTTTTGCCGAACGGCCAGAGTCAGCTGTGATCATGGCAATCATGCCGGCTTCGGCCGCTATCAGAGGGTAGGCTGCAAGACGGCCAATGTGACTTTGTCGATACACAGTAGCAGCTGCTATATTCTGAGATTTTGCCTTCTCAATAGTTTGCTTCATTAATCGTTCAGTGACAACATATCCAAATCCCCAATGCCCATCTACTACCGTCGTAGTAGGTGTATCTTTCACAACCTCATATTCTGCCCCTGGAACTATGTGGCCTCTATTAACCCTGTCAATATAACTGGGTATCTGAATTATTCCGTGTGAATCATGTCCTGCCAAGTTGGCAGCAATAGACAAACGTGATACCACTTTGGCTTCATCTTCTGAAACACCTGCTCCGATAAGTAGACCTACAGCAATCTTTTCTAAATCATCAGGCATAATTGAAGGCATATTTCTCCTCAGTATTTAAGAAATCCATTCTTTTGACCTTTCCACCGCCTTAGCCCAGAAAGTTAATTTCTGGCTTCTTTCCTCATTAGTCATAAGAGGAGTATATACTCTCTGTGAATCCCATATTAAAGATATCTCCGATTTGGAGTTCCAGAATCCCGACCCTATACCAGCCACAAATGCTGCTCCAAGCACAGTAGTCTCTTGAACGCTTGACCTATTCACCCTGAGGTTACTAATGTCCGCTTGCATCTGCATTAGGAGTTCATTCCCAGTGGCACCACCATCCACCTTAAGTTCAGATATTTCACAATCAGAATCCTGTTGCATTATTTTCAAAACTTCTTCGCATTGGTAGCTAATAGCCTCCAGGGCTGCTCTGGCTATATGGCCTTTATTCGTCCCTCTCGTCATACCAACGATAGTGCCTCTAGCATTCATATCCCAATGGGGAGCTCCCAAACCAGTAAATGCAGGAACTAAATATATACCTCCGTTACCTTGGACAGAATGAGCAAGCACCTCTACTTCTGCAGAAGATTCAATGAGTTCCAATTCATCTCTCAACCATTGAACGGTCGCTCCAGCTGAAAAAACACTACCCTCCAAGGCATACTCAACTTCACCTTTAACCTTCCAAGCCAATGTAGACAGCAAACCTCTATCAGAAATTTTGATGTCTTTGCCGGTATTCATCAATAAAAAGGCCCCTGTACCATAAGTACATTTGGTTGAACCAACGGAAAAACAAGCCTGGCCAAACATAGAGGCATGCTGGTCACCGAGGACCCCTGAAATAGGTAAATTGAATTCCCTGAATATATCGGTCTCACATAATCCGAATTGGCCGTCTGAATCGCAGATTTCAGGTAATAATTCGATAGGTATATCAAAAATATCCAAAATTTGTTTTGACCAACCAAGGGTTTCTAAATCAAAGAGCATTGTGCGCGACGCATTTGTCACATCGGTTACATGACTTTTACCCCTCGTCATATTCCAGATTATCCATGTATCAATAGTCCCAAAAGCTAAGTCTCCGTCTTTTGCCTTGGTATATGCCCCTGGCACAGAGTCTAATATCCATTTTATTTTGGTTGCCGAAAAATATGGATCTATTGATAATCCTGTTGCCTTGGTTATCGTTTCAGCCTCATAAGTACCAATCAGTTTCTGGCATATTTCGCTTGTTCTTCTACATTGCCATACAATCGCTTTGTGTATTGGTGTGCCTGTTTTTCTATCCCATATCAAAGTAGTTTCTCTTTGGTTTGTAATACCAATGGAAATTATGCTATTCAAGGATACTTCAGCCACCTTCATAACCTCACGTATGCAGAAAAACACACTTTCTATTATTTCTTGGGGGTCATGTTCTACCCATCCCGGATTTGGGTAAAATTGGGTTATCTCTTTATAGCTGGTTGCATATAATCCTCCACGAGAATTCACCAAGGCTACTGTCGTACCAGTGGTCCCTTGATCGATTGCAAGAATATATTTTTCTGTCATATGCATCACTCCGTCCTAAAGTTGAAAATTTAGGTGGAACCATATGGTATGGTGAAGCCGGAGTATGTCAACTTTTTTCTACCAGCAGTGAATAGGAGGTTTCATGAACGAACGATCTATAACGATAAATGCCGGTAATCTTTCGCTTGATGGGACCTTGAATGAATCAGACATGGCGGAACAAATCTGGAATTCCTTACCATTACAAGGAACCGCAAACATATGGGGAGATGAAATATACTTTGCCATTCCTGTCAGTACTACAGAGCATTTAGGGGCCTCAGATTTAGTGTCATCAGGAGATCTTGCATTTTGGCCTCCAGGCAATGCTTTTTGTATATTCTTTGGACGGACTCCTGCAAGTACCGATGATCAACCACGAGCTGCTAGTGCAGTGAATGTATTTGGTCATATCAGCGGTGACGAGAAGCTATTCAGAGGGGTGAAAGGCGGAACAGACATCAGTATTGTGGCTAAAGGATAATCGGATATTCAAATGAGTTACACAAAGCTACTTCGAGAAGAAGCGGATCACCTTTGGGAAAAGGAATACATGCACCCCTTTGTACAAGGAATAGGAGATGGCACTCTCACTCTTGAGAAATTTCAACACTATATGAAACAAGATTATTTATTTCTCATTGAATATTCTAAAGTCATTTCTCTTGCCATTGCAAAATCAAAAAACCTTGACGACATGGGTTGGTTTGCCACACTACTTTATGAAACCTTGAATACTGAAATGGCTCTTCATGTCAGTTTTTGCCAAGATTTCGGTATCCCGGTAGAAGACCTTTTAGTGACCAAAATGTCGCCGACCACCCACGCATACACAAGACATCTTTTGGAGGTAGGATATTCGGGATCAACACCTGAGATAGCCACTGCTATATTGCCATGTTCATGGGGTTATTCGGAAATTGGGAAACGTTTATTTGAAAAAGGGGTCCCACAGAATAATCCTCTATATTCAAGATGGATCCAAATGTACAACTCTGATGAATTTGAGGAATTGGCCTTGTGGGTCCGTAATTTTATTGACCGAGAAGCAATAACCATGACTACAGCTAACCAAGAAACCCTAAAAGATATTTTCTTCACTAGTACTCGATACGAATATAATTTCTGGAATTCTGCCTACGCTTTAGAGACTTGGTGAAGATACGTAACTAACCCTATATTACTATAAATGATAATATTTCTATAATTTATCATCGTATGGTATACTTATGCCTATAAATTTATGTAATCATTAAAGAACAGCAGAGGCGGTTACTGTGGCCAAGATAGATTCGATAGATGTAGCTGAACCCGTAAATGAAAAAACATGCTTTCACCATTGGATGATCGGTGATCCCGACGGGCCTACTAGTTCAGGTAAATGCAAACTTTGTGGTACTCAAAGGGACTTCATGAATTATTTTGAAGGTTCATCTTGGGGCTCTGATATTTCCTTAGACCAGTTAGGAAAATCTACTGGTGCCACCAGAGAAGCATCTTATGTCAGTGTAACCCCGACCATTAAAGATGAGGAAGAATAACTAACGAAATAGATCGTTCTCCTTTGGTCTCAGTAGGGACTCAGGCTCCGCGCTTTCTGGCTTGAACTCTACTCCTCTAAACAAAACCGCTGGAATGTTTAAGGACTTTCCAGTTACTAATTCAGAGGCTGCGGCTAACTCATCGGCAACTGCTATCGTGGTTACTTTAAGTACCTTACCAACTGCATCCACAGTATCTTTGTAATTTATATAAGGGCTCATTCCTGCGCAGCCAATGGCAAAATTTACGTGCCCATCCCTCCAAGGACGGCCAAATGTGTCTGAAATTATGACACCGATGGAGTCTATACCTGATAAATTTTTCAGACTTTTGAGAATTTGCTTTGCGGAAACATTGGAGTCTCTAGGTAAAAGGGCAATTTTAGTATCTCCTTCTATGTTAGAAGAATCAATGCCTGCGTTGGCACAAATGAAACCATGGATACTCTCAGTTATCAATACTCCCCTTTCAAAGTCTGTTCTTATGATTTCTGATGATTGCTCCAAAATCATTTGAACCAACCTTGGGTCTTTTCCAAGTTTATCAGCCAACTCCAAGGCTTCAGGGGTAGGAATGACATTTAGTAGGTCACGAACCATTCCTTCAACTTTGGAAATGATTTTCTGCGTAATGACTATCACATCACCGGATTTCATCCCTCCAGCCGAGGAGAGGGCAGATTCATAAATCAACTTTGGCAAATCATGTGAAGTATCGAATTCAGGAAGACCCTCTAGACCTATAATTTCTATATTTCCCATTAGTTAATATCCCCTAAATTCTTAATGTTATACTCCCGAAAGCATTATGATGTTAATTTCCAATATTCTCGTAAGTGGGAGGTTTTTGCTTTGCTTTATCTGAGAAGTTTACTATTTGTCCCTGGAAACCAGACAAACATGTTAAACAAGGCCGCCTCATTTTCTCCTGATGCTTTCGTTCCAGATATGGAAGATTCTGTAGCATGGGACGATAAATCACAAGCGCGAGAAATCGTCTCAGCCAATCTAGGGATGCTAGCAAATACGGGTAAACACGTTATTCCTAGAATAAATTCGTTGGATACAGGCCTTTGCGAAACTGATTTAGAGGCTATAGTCGGGCCACACATATATGGCGTGTCTGTCGGCAAAATCAACACGCCCGCTGATGTGGTAGTAATCTCAGAAACTATTGCTCGATTGGAAACTGAGCACAATATAACGAAAGGATCTATCAAGCTAGTGCTCTGGATAGAGACGGCAGTAGGCATTTTGAACGCCCATCAAATATTATCTTCTGATGACCGTATAGTAGCCGCCGCATTTGGAGCAGAAGATTTCACCAACGATATGGGAATTGAACGAAATGAAGACGACCGTGAAATACTTTTCCCGCGAAGTCAGGTAGCTATAGCCGCTAGGGCCGCTGGCGTTTTGGCCTTAGACACCCCATTTTTCGGCTTTAGAGATCCAGATAGTTTGAAATTGAATTCCGAACAATCTAAATCCATCGGCTTTAAAGGAAAATTCGCAATACATCCATTGCAGGTAGAAATAATTAACCAGTGTTTCTCACCATCCAAAAACGAAATATCGCATGCCATGGAAGTTATTAAAGTCTTCGAGGAAGCAGCAGCAAGTGGCAGAGGTTCGACTTCTTTGAACGGTCAAGTGGTGGACGTGCCTGTGGTTAAAAGGGCGGAATCTCTACTTAACCTAGCTAGGCAAATGGATCTTGTTTCTTGATGAAAAATCAAGATCAAATCATACTAAAAGGTATGATATTTTACGGATATCATGGTGTAAATCCTGAAGAACGTTTGATAGGGCAAAAATTTGTTGTTGATGTAACAGTCGAATGTTCCTTATTGCAACCGTCTTTATCAGACATGGTTTGCGACACAGTCAGTTACTCTGATTTATTCAAAACTGTAAAATCCATTGTGGAAGGACCACCTCACAATCTCCTAGAAAGTGTTGCGAAAAACATTTCAGACTCAATAATTCTCGGCTATGATATTGAATCAATATCTGTGACAATTAAAAAACCAGACGTACCAATAAATGGAGCAAATCTAGATTACGCAGGGGTTACCCTAACCCGTACCAAAGGTAAATAAAATTCATTTAAGAAGGTTTAATAGTGCCAGCAAATCTACCAGAAACATTAGGTGCATTAGTAGAATCGGGTTACAAATCCCGTTCAGTCAAAGAAGAAATTAGAACCAATTTAGTTCAAAGAATTAGCGGAGGCTTGGAAGTATTTCCTGGGATAGTTGGTTTTGACCAATCCGTTATCCCACAGATACAAAACGCCATTCTTGCTGGTCAGGATATTATTCTGTTAGGTGAACGAGGTCAGGCCAAATCAAGAATAATCCGCCTTATGGTGGATTTGCTGGATGAGCACATCCCCTTTATCAAGGGCTCTGAAATAAATGACGATCCTCTCCATCCTATAAGCCAATACGGTATTGAAATTCTTGCCGAAGACAAAAATGATACGAAATTAGGTTGGCTTTCCAGAGATGACCGCTATTCGGAAAAGCTTGCCACCCCGGATGTTTCAGTGGCAGATTTAATAGGGGAGATTGATCCTATTAAAGTAGCTGAAGGGCGATATTTATCAGATGCATTAGCAATTCATTATGGAATGATACCTCGGACAAATAGAGGCTTATTCTGTATAAATGAACTTCCAGATCTTACGGAAAGGATACAGGTTAGCTTATTCAATTTAATGCAAGAGCGAGATATACAGATCAAAGGTCACCAGGTGAGATTGCCTTTAGATATGATAATAGTAGCCACTGCCAACCCCGAAGATTACACAAACAGAGGCCGCATTATTACCCCGCTCAAGGACAGGTACGGAGCCCAAATCCGAACCCACTATCCAGCTGAAGTTTCACAGGAAATGGCAATAGTAAAGCAAGAATATAAGAAGTTCTCTGATTCCGACCAATTAGTTAAAACTCCTGAGTTCATGAAGGACATTATCGGTGAAATAACACATTTAGCCCGTAGGAGTCCAGAAATAAACCAAAGATCTGGGGTAAGCCTAAGAGTTTCGATTTCTAATTTCGAAACAATGATCGGACAAGCCTTTAGAAGAAGTCTAGCTACCCACTCAGTATCCTCACCTAGAATTAGTGACCTCTCATACTTAATAGCATCGACTATCGGCAAAGTGGAATTAGAGACTGTGGAGGAGGGTTTGGAAACAAAAATTATTGGCGATATTGTCGATAGAGCGATTTCAAACGTCTTCGCTAAATACACAGACCCAGATGAGTTTGACTTCTTGTTGGCGAAATTTGAGGAAGGATTAACAGTGCTATCTGGCAGTTCAATATCAGACGATGAATATTTAGAAACAATTAAAGACTGTGGAATATTGGAAGATAAATTGATTTCGCTGTGTAATCCGATGGCAGACAGCAGCGCTATAATTTCTGCACTTGAGTTCATTTTAGAAGGACTATATCTCGGTAGCAAGTTAAGCAAAGACTCACACAACAGCACAGTGAAGTATTCAATATAAGTTATCCGACATATTTTACAAACCAATTTAAATTTCTTGATTTATAATTTGATGGTCTGGAGTAATAATGGCCCAGAATAACGATTCATTAAACATGTCCAGAGCATATAGCCCCGCGGATACTGAGAGCAGGATCTACAAATTCTGGGAGGATTCAGGGTACTTCAAACCAGATACCAGCTCCAATAAGCCACCTTTTGTCATGATAATGCCTCCCCCTAACGTAACTGGTGAACTTCATATGGGTCATGCACTAACAGTTGCAATTGAAGACATGATAGTACGCTGGCATCGAATGAAGGGAGAACCAACTTTATATTTGCCAGGTACAGATCATGCTGGTATAGCCACTCAAGTAGTTGTTGAACGATTACTAGCAACGGAAGGACTTAATCGATACCAACTTGGTAGAGAAAAATTTGAGGCTCGGGTATGGGACTGGGTTGAAACATATGGGACCCGAATCTATGAGCAACTTCGTAGGCTCGGAACTTCATGTGATTGGTCTCGGAGCAAATTTACACTTGATGAAATACCTAGAGCCGCAGTTCGGAAAACATTCGTGGATCTTTATGAGAAGGGATTGATTTATAGGGGAGAACGAATAGCTAATTGGTGCCCAAGGTGCTCAACTGCCTTATCTGACTTAGAAGTCAAGTATAAGGAAGTCAACGGAAATTTATATCAGCTACGATATCCTTTTTCAGACGGATCAGGATTTCTCGTGGTAGCTACCACGAGACCTGAGACAATGCTGGGAGACACCGCCGTTGCAGTCAATCCAGAAGACGAAAGGTTCAAAAGATATATAGGAAAAGAAATAAAATTACCCGTGGCTGATCGGACGATCCCCATAGTAGCTGATGAAGCTGTAGAGATGGAGTTTGGTACGGGAGCCTTGAAAGTCACTCCAGCACACGATCCGGTCGACTTTGAGATAGGTCTCAGAAATGACCTTCCCGTAATAACTGTTATCGGAAATGATGGGAAAATGAATTCTGCAGCAGGGGAATTTCAGAACCTAGATAGATTTGACTGTAGAAAACTGATTGTAGATCAGTTAACGGCCCAAGGGTTATTAATTGAAACGGAGTCAATCCAACACTCTATCGGCCATTGCGATAGGTGTGATGAAATAATCGAACCCTTGATATCAAAGCAATGGTATATATCAATGGAATCTTTGGCAGCACCTGCAATCAAAGCGGTAAAAGACAACCAAATACGGATCATTCCGGAAAGGTTCACAAACGTATATTTTAACTGGATGGAAAATATTCGAGATTGGCCGGTAAGTAGGCAGTTATGGTGGGGCCACCAAATACCTGTGTGGTATTGCGAAGATTGTTTGTCCGAAACAGTCACCCAGAAGGATCCACAAACCTGTAAATCCTGCGGATCATCAAAGTTACAACAAGACCAAGACGTACTCGATACCTGGTTTAGTTCTGGATTATGGACACATTCGACACTCGGATGGCCTGATGACACCGAAGATTTAAAATCTTTCTATCCCGGTTCGGTGATGGAGACAGGATATGATATTTTGTTTTTCTGGGCGGCAAGGATGATTATGTTAGGAATATCCAATATGGGCCAAATTCCATTCCACACGGTTTACCTTCACGGTCTTGTTCTTGACACCGAAGGCGTGAAAATGAGTAAAACCAAAGGTAATGTGCTCAACCCCCTTGATCTTATCGACGAATATGGAGCGGACGCGGTGAGGTTTGCATTGACGACAGGGACATCTGCCGGAAATAACCTAAGAATGAATGAGCAGAAACTTGAATCAAGCCGTAATTTCGCCAATAAACTATGGAACGCCTCCAGATTTGTTATTTCAAATATCAACAAAAGAGAAGACTCTATCAAAATTATCAAACCCGAAAACATCTCAAATCGTCACGATAAATGGATACTCTCACGACTTGACCAGCTAACTACCAATGTCAACAGGCTGATGGGGGATTTTCAATTTGGTGAAGCTCAGACACACATTCACGACTTTCTATGGAATGAATATTGTGATTGGTACATTGAATTAACAAAGGACAGGTTGAGAACCCAAAATGTTGATTCCCCATTATCTATTTTGGCATACGTATTGGAGCAAACCCTTAGATTATTACACCCATTCTTGCCATTTGTTACAGAAGAAATTTGGGCTAATTTATGTAAATCACTGGATACACCAAAAGATTGGCCCGACTCTTTAATCACAGCAAATTATCCAGTTAATCCTGAAACAACAATAGATGAATCTACCATCATGGAAATGGGTAAATTGATCGATTTTATCCGTGCGATAAGAAATATGAAATCAGAATTGAACATTCAACAGAGACAAACAATAGAATGCAGAATCGCCTCTGAGGTGGAATCAAGCTTGGTGGAATCTGAAAAAGCCACCCTGGAAAACTTCGCTGGCCTTGCTATCTCAGAAATTAGCAATTCAACCTTACTTCAGATGAAAAACGGAGAAATTTCCATTGTTGAGAATCTGGGCACCGCTTATATCACGTTAGGAGAAAGTGTGGATTTAAGCCACGAATTGGAACGCTTACGGACGGAACGGGATGAACTATCTAAATACATCTCCTCTTTGAATGCACGTTTGTCCAATCAATCTTTCGTCGATAAAGCACCAGAAGAAGTTGTTGAAAAAGAAAAGGAAAGGCTAAAAAGGTCTAATGATCGAGAAACACGAATAAATGAAATTCTTCAGACTCTAAATTAGGTAATTGAAAACTTGATTTGGGCTTAAGTCGCCAACCCGCAGCATCGTTTGTATTTTTTACCACTTCCACATGGACATTGTTCATTTCTCCCTACTTTTGCCGCCACAGGACGTTTGGGAGTTTTTTGCGAATCATTAGTTTTGAAAACTGACTTATTCTGATTGACTATTTTGGGATTCGAACGGGGTTGAATACCTGATTCAGCGTCTATTGGAGTTCCTGTTTTGAATATGGTGTGAACAACATCATCTATTATTTTGGACTGTAAATTTTGGAACAGCTCATGACCTTCTTTCTTATACATAACTAACGGGTCTCGTTGCCCGACAGCCTGCAGGCTAATACCTTGACGAAGGTTCTCCATGGCGGTGAGGTGTTGTACCCAGTTTGCATCGATCGTCCTAAGCATTATGTATCTTTCAATGGATCGAGCGTTATCATCTCCAAGAACCGCTTCAAAACTATTGTATGTTTTTTCTATCTGTTCTCTTACCTGATCAGAATAATTTCTTTGTCCCGAATTGAAAACATATTCCGAATCGATCAAATCTCCAGGAAGAGAAATTATCCTTTGAACATCCGTTGTCAAACCTTGAATATCCCAGTTTTCTGTAGCAGAACTCGACATACCGTCAGCGATTATAGCCTCACATTCTTCTTCAATCATTCGTTGTATCTTAGGTCGTAGTTCTACACCGTCCAAAACAGCATTTCTTTGTTCATAAATGACATCTCTATGGGAGTTAACTACATCGTCATATTCCACTAAATGCTTCCGCATATCAAAATGAAACGATTCAACTTTAACTTGAGCACCTTCGATGGATCTGGAAATCATCTTATTTTCAATTGGGGTTTCATCATCCATCCCTGCCCAATCCATAATCGTCTGAATCCTATCTCCACCAAATCTTCTGACTAAGTCATCATCCAAGGCACAAAAAAATCTGGTCTCTCCCGGATCACCTTGTCGCCCAGATCTACCCCTCAACTGATTATCTATTCTTCGAGCTTCGTGCCTTTCTGTACCGATTATATAAAGCCCACCGACACTCAAGACGTGGGTGTGATCCTTCTCCCATCCGTCCACATCCTCTGAATCCTTATCCATTGCACCACCAAGAACTATATCGGTCCCACGGCCAGCCATATTTGTTGCAACTGTTACAGCCCCAGGACGGCCAGCCTGGGCAACAATCGTTGCCTCTCTATCATGTTGTTTCGCATTCAACACCTCGTGCTTAACGCCTTGTTTTTTCAGCATAGAACTTAGTACTTCCGACCTATCTATGTCAGTCGTGCCAACCAATACAGGTTGGCCTTTTTCGGATCTAGATTTGATTTCTTTTACTACAGCGCTATATTTGGCCGTTTGATCTTTGTATATCAAATCCCCGTGGTCAGTTCTCATGACCGGATTGTTAGTAGGGACACTAAGAACCTCCAACTTATAAATCTTCCAAAATTCCTCCGCCTCAGTCGCCGCAGTACCGGTCATTCCGGATAGTTTGGAATACAATCTAAAGTAGTTTTGAAGGGTAATCGTGGCATAAGTCACAGATTCCCTTTGAACAACAATATTTTCCTTCGCTTCGATGGCCTGATGAAGTCCATCGGAATACCTTCTACCTTCCATCAGACGCCCTGTAAATTCATCCACAATCACCACTTTCCCATCTTTCACCACGTATTCTCTATCTTTTTTGTAAATGACTTCGGCCCGCACAGCATTTTCTACAAAATGAGCCTGCCCGAAATTTTCAGTATCGTACAGATTGTCTACTTTTAGAAATTTTTCGATCTTTGCTATCCCGTTTTGGCTTAAAGAGACCGATCGGTGCTTTTCTTCTACAGAATAATCTTCCTCTTCTCTCAGACTGGGAACGATCTTGGCATATTTGGAATATTCACTAGGATTTTGTTGAGATGGGCCACTTATTATCAAGGGTGTCCTAGCTTCATCAACTAGAATATTATCAACCTCATCTACTATCGCGAAGGCTCGTCCTCTTTGAACTCTTCTTTCGGCAATATCCACCATATTGTCCCGTAGGTAATCAAATCCAAAATCGTTATTTGTACCGTAAGTTATATCTGCCCCATAAGCCTCTTTTCGGGTAATCCCTTTTTCTTTAACAGTAGTTCCATCAAAATTATCAGGATGAAATAAGGAGGCATAATCATGCTGTAAAGCAGCGACGGAAACTCCCAATGAGTTGTAGATTGCTCCCATCCACTCTGCATCTCTTTTAGCCAAGTAATCATTCACTGTGACAACATGAACACCTTGCCCAGATAGTGAATTGAGAAAAGCCGGCAAGGTTGCCACCAAAGTTTTTCCTTCACCAGTCCTCATTTCGGCAATTTTACCTTGGTGCAAAACTATCCCGCCCAGTAGTTGCACGTCGAAATGTCTTTGACTCAAAGCCCTTTTGGCAGCCTCTCTTACCGCAGCGAATGCATCAGGTAGAAGGTCATCAAGCGACTTCCCTTCGCCAAAGGCACCCCTTAAGGTATTTGCTACGTCTTTCAATTCCTCAGGCGTCTTCGCCTCATACAGCGCTTCTAAAGCGTTTATTTGCTCCACCAAAGGCCTAAGTTTATCCAGGGCTTTTTCGTCAGAGCTACCCAGTATGTTTGTTATCGCTTTTAAAAAGGCCATTGTGTGTTGTTACCAGTCCCGTATTTCAAGAAGAATTATACGACTAGCACATTTATCAGTACCAGCGGTTATGATCCAAGGTTAATCAAGTCTAAGACTCAAACATTGCCCCAACTGAGAGGCCACCATGGATCCTGTGAATCGCCTCTCCCAGCATAGGAGCTATCGAAAGAACTGTTAATTTCGAGCCCTGTTTTTCATCTGGTACCGGTAATGTATCAGTCACCACAGTTTCAATGACGTCGCTGTTCTCCAATAAATTACTGGCCTCACCTGATAGTACTGGATGAGTTACGGCACAATAAATGTCCCGTGCCCCGTGTTTTTTTAAAGCCTGTGCTGTTGCTATAACAGTTCCGCCTGTACCTAACTCGTCATCAACGATCAGGGCAGTTTTATTTTCAACATCTCCAATCAAACTAACGACTTCAACTCGATCTTCATTGCCTATCCTATGCTTCTCCACCAATGACATACCAACATTCAAGAATCTTGCAGTGTCTTTAGTTCTTTTTACATCCCCCGCGTCAGTAGCAGAAGCCACCTCGATCCTCATGTCGTTGCTCTTAAAGTACCCAGCTAGCATTTGTACAGCGGATAACTCGTCAACTGGTATATTGAAGAAACCCTGTATCTGACCGGCGTGAAGGTCGACCGTCAAAACCCTATCCGCTCCAGCAACGGTAAGTAAGTTTGCAACCAGACGAGCCGTTATTGGTACCCTAGGTTGATCTTTCTTATCGCTACGTCCATAGGAATAGTGTGGTATAACAGCCGTTATTCGACCAGCAGACGCTCTTTTCGCAGCATCAATCATAACCAAAAGTTCCATTATATGGTCATTAACTGGTCTACAAAAAGTCTGCAACAAGAAGACATCCTTTTCTCTGATATTTTCTTTAAAACTCACGAATGTGTTGTCATTACTGAATTTAAAAACGTCACATTCACCTAAAGGAATACGTAAATATTCACATATATCAGCTGCAAGTTTCCGATGGGAATTACCAGAAAAAATTCTTAAATCTTCAAAAGAGGGCATATTACAATCATCTACATAGTATTTTGGTATGGATAACAACCTATTTTGGTTGTGTTCAACCGGTCAAGCGAGGCGAATTATAGCACAGTAAAATACACCCAATCGCACATGTTCACTAACTAGTATTGCTTATTATGCCAAGGTAACTGATACTTTTCTTTCCTATTGTTAGGACGTTAATCAGGACAAAAAGAATGCCAAGACAATTACCATTAAAACCTCAGTTGAGAGATTTATCACCTCAGTGGATCCAAAGGCAAGACGGAGTATTTCTGCATCTAGAAGACGACCTAGGATTGGCTAAGACTGCAGTCCAAATACCACAAAATCTAACTCCGATACTTCTGCTATGTGACGGTACGAGAACGCTCTCGTCTATTAATGGAGGGTTATTACTGCAAGGTATCTCAATAGGTGAAGAAAGAATTTCTAACCTTATTCAGCAGTTAGATGATGCTTTGCTATTAGAAAACGGTAAGTTCGCCGGAGAAAAAGACAAGGCTATTCATAAATATAGAAATTCCAAACATCGCCCAATGTCCTTCGCCGGAACAATATATCCGGCTATAACTTCTGATCTGGACCTTTTTATTGAAGAGAGCAAGTCCAAATTTGGGCCGTCTGGCCAATCCAACCAATATGACGGGACCCTGCAAGGAGTGCTATCTCCACATATTGATTTCGCCCGAGGTTATGCTACTTACGCGAAATTGTGGAGGGAGAGTGAACAGGATCTGGACGGCATTGAACAGGTGGTCATTTTAGGTACGGATCACAGCGGGGGGTTAGGCTCCATAACCCCAACTATGCAAAATTACCAAACTCCATACTCAGAGCTAGAAACAGACCTAGAGGGGGTAAGGTTGATAGAGGCGGCTATTGTAGGAAAAGATCCTTACAATGAGGAACTGCATCACATTAAAGAACATTCCATAGAACTAGCCCTGACATGGCTTCATAATTCCATGGGAGGCAAACAGTTCAAATTGTTGCCTATATTATGTGGTTCCTTTCAGAAGTTTATTATTGACAAACAACAACCTGACAGCGATGAAACAATTAAAAATATAATTGATTCTCTCTTTGAATATCGCAAAAGAGCGCGAACTTTAGTGATAGCGGCAGGAGACCTAGCACACGTTGGGCCGGAGTTTGGCGATGCCACCTCAATGGATGAATTATCTCTTGGAGATCTAGCCTCAAAAGACCATATTTCTTTAGCAAATATTGAAAAAGGAGACCCTGACAGTTTTTTTCAAGCCAGTGCGGAAGAAGGAGATGTAAGAAAAATTTGTGGCCTTACTCCCATATACCTAATGGGGAAAGTTTTGAGTGACTGTAAGGGATACAGTGTCGGATATGATCAATGTCCAGCAGATCAAAATAGAACCTCTGTTGTGTCTATTGCAGGCACTTTGTTATTCGGGCACTGAGGCAAAGTAGATATGAAAAGGGTAGGGTTTTTACTAAAAGTACGAGAAAAATATATCGAAGAATACAAGACCCACCACCAAAATGTCTGGGAGGAAATGAAGAGCGCATTGGTCAGACATGGATGGAATAACTATTCCTTATTCATTAGACCGGATGGGCTTTTATTTGGTTATTTTGAAGCAAATGAATCTTTCTCAGATTCCCTGACGGGAATGTCTAAGGAGCAAATTAACACAGAATGGCAAGAACTAATGTCGCCATATTTTGAAATTCTTGAAGGCTCGGACCCTGACCAGTCTATCGTGGAGCTTGAGGAAGTTTTTCATCTCGATTAAGGAGTAAAAACATAAGATGAGACTAAAGTCGAAAAAAGTCATCGTTACTGGAGGAGCTTCAGGAATAGGAAGGGCGATATGTACTGTCTTCGCAGCAGAAGGCGCATCGGTAGTGATAGCCGACATCGATGAACCCGGCTCTATGGAAACTTTATCTCTGATACAGTCAGCAGGAGGACATGCTGCAGCTATTACCACAGACGTATCATCAGAAGAAAGCGTAGCTAAAATGATATCGGCCTCGGAATCATTCCTAGGTGGGATTGATATACTCGTAAACGATGCTGCTGCATTTGTATTTGGCAAATTGGAAGATGTTAGCCGTAAAGATTGGGAAGTGGTGTTTGGTGTCAATGTGATTGGAGCCTCAAATACTGTAAAGCACTCCCTTCCATTTCTAAAAAAATCTGCGTCCCCAAACATCGTTAATATTGCGTCTGTCAGTGGTTTTATAGCTCAGCCGGCATTTGTGCCTTACAACGCTTCAAAAGGAGCCTTACTACAGCTGACCAAATGTATGGCGATGGACCTTTCAGAATTCAAGATAAGGGTTAACAGTGTTTGTCCCGGGGCCATCTATACCCCTGCTACTGAACGGCATATAGCCTTCGAAAATGCAGACAGGGATGAATTCTTAAAAAAGGCAGGCGAAGGAAGCTTCCTTAAGAGAGTTGGCCGACCAGAGGAGGTTGCATATGCAGCGCTATTCCTTGCGTCAGATGAAGCATCTTTCATCACCGGCACCCAGCTCGTCGTGGACGGAGGGGCCACAGTATGAGTTCGACTGGATTTGAATTCGTAGATGCTCACGTGCATTTTTACGATATGAAACATCCCACACTACGTTATGGGCATTGGCAACCAGATGAAGACCATCCCTTTTTGGGATCGCAAACCCGTATATTGGGCTCCAAAAATTATCTAGCCGAAAACTTTCTGGAAGATTCTCAACTGCACGGGGTGACTAAAGCGGTACATGTGCAAGCCGCTATAGGTTCTAAAGATCCCGTCGAAGAAACTAAATGGTTGCAAGAAGTTTATCAAAACACAGGGTTCCCAAACGCCATAGTTGGACATGTAAACCTAAGAGGTAGTGAAGCAGGCCATGTAATAGAACGTCATCTAAACCACAATAATTTCAAAGGTGTCAGAGATTTCTCATACGGGGAATACTTAGTGAGCAAGCAATTCAGGAGAGGATTCGCACTACTTGAACAGTACAGCCTTGTTTCAAGTATAGCGGCTCAGTGGCAGGATATGGAAAAACTCGCTGATTTAGCCCAAAGCTATCCTAATACCACCATAGTACTTGATCATGCCGGGTTTCCTTCGAAACGAGGTATTGAATATTTCACCAATTGGAAAGTCGGAATGGAAAAGGTTTCAAATTTTGACAATATTTTTTGCAAAATATCAGGCCTCGGTATGGGAGACAATAACTGGACTACAGAGTCTATTAGACCGTATGTTGAGACATGCATCGAACTTTTCGGATCAACCCGATCTTTATTCGCCACGAATTGGCCTATAGACAGCCTATGGAGTGAATATGGTGACGTGGTTAAGGCCTATCGTGAAATAACTAGTAACTACTCAGAAACGGAAATTGGAAGATTGTTTTCAAAAAATGCAGAGGAGATATACCAACTGTAGCGCAACCGCTCTGTCAGTACGCGGAGGTCGGTGCACAATAAATTTTTATCATGGCAGCCCAACCGACAACAGGTATTAGCCATAAAAACAACAACCACCATCTTTTATTTTGATCATGGAGGCGCCGTACACTTATTGAGAAAGTGGGACATAGCATCACACACCAAAAGATCGCAGTCAGAGGATAAAAAGGTAGGAAACTAAATAAAACTGCGTCGATGATGATTAAGGGCAAGCTGCAAATCATTTCAAATAAGAGGAAGAACCATATTTCACCTCTGGTAGACCGGCCTTCAAAATCTGACCATCTCCTAAAGCCCAAATTTATTGCAAGTGAGAATGTCAAATTTCTTTGTCCCTATAGGATTTTAAATCCATCATAGCTATTTTTTGCTACCTCATCACAGTACTCTCGGTAAGGTGGAATGCCCCCAGCATACGGCATGAATATTCGTTTCTTGCCAGGTATATTGGCTCCGACGTACCATGAATTGCAAGTGTATCGCAAAGTATTCCCGGCAATTTCCTCCACGTGATTCGTCCAATATTCTTCAGCAGGTAACTCTGCCTCTATTTCCGAGTAGCCACCTTGTTCCATATAATTTATGCAGTCTCTTATCCATTCCACATGTTGTTCAATTGCAGTCATCATGTTGGAGAGTACAGAAGGGCTACCTGGACCCGTTATAGTAAACATATTTGGAAATCCTGACATACTTAATCCAAGATAACTTTTTGGCCCTTCCGACCATATTTCTTTAAGATTGCGTCTATTTTTTCCAGTTATATTCATACCTAATAGAGCTCCAGTCATGGCATCAAACCCGATAGCGAAAATAACGATGTCGAATTCATAAATCCGATTTTTTGTTTGTATCCCTTGTTTCACTAAACCTTGGATTGGGTCAGAATTGACATCAAGGAGAGTTACGTTACTGCGGTTACAAGTTTCATAATAATCAGTATCGGCACACAGACGTTTACAACCAATAGTATTAGTCGGGGCAAGTAGTTCTGCTGTTTCTGAATTTTAAACTGTTTCCGGTATTTTCTTTCTAACAAATTCAGCTGCCGTGAAATTAGCCTCATCGCTGGTCCCAATATCAGAATAGGCAGCCGTAAAACCCGTGCCTCCTTCATCCCATCTCTTCTGATATTCCTGGGTTCTAGCTATTTCCGAAACTGATAGAGCTGAATCGAACCCAGCCTTGAAAGACGCTATTCCAGCACGATTTGCCTTTGCCTCGGCCCTTATTTCAGAATACGTACTTTTTACAACTTCAACTTCCCTTTCAATCAAAGGCCTGTTTTTTGCAGGAATGGAATATTTCGCCGTCCTTTGGAAAACGGTTAAATGCTTGGCTTCCTTGGCTATCACCGGTATTGCTTGCACTGCAGAGGAACCAGTTCTTATGATAACCACAGTTTTACCCGAAAAATCGACTCTATTATGAGGCCATCTACCAGTTACATATCAGTCACCTTGATAGTCTTTAATGCCTTTAAATTTTGGTTCATTCACGGATGAAAGAGTACCTGTAGCCATCACACAAAACCTGCCCTGAAATTCTTCCTTAGAAGAGGATTTCAGTAACCATTTTTGGTTGTCTTGATCGTATTTAACGGAGGTCACCCTCGTTTGGAATTTGATATGCCTTCGCAAATCAAACCTATCTGCTACATGGTTAGCATATTCTAATATTTCAGGCTGGGTGGAAAACCTATGGCTCCAATTCCATTCTTGTTGTAATTCTTCAGAAAAAGAATAGGAATACTCCATACTTTCCACATCACATCTAGCACCTGGGTACCTGTTCCAGTACCAGGTGCCGCCGACTCCTGTTGCCTCTTCCAAAACAAGTACATTTAGACCTGTTTCCCTTAGCTCACGCAGCATGTACATGCCAGCAAATCCAGCACCTACAATTACCACATCATAGACAATTGCTCCACTATTTATATGGTCCGATTCAGATTTAAGTGAAGTCAATTTTGACCACCGTAAGAAGTTTATTTAACAAAATTATATCCAATTCTCTGGTAGTAGTCTTTAGCCTCGCATTGGTTACACTTTTTGGGCAGAAACGACAAATAAAGGATCTGACACAACGTCGCCGGGAGGACTCAGATCTACTGCTTTAGGGACACTCCACGAACCAGAGTCTCCGAAATAACTCCCAATCAAACTTGCTCTTTCAATATTATCAAATACCTTCCATATTTTTGTGGCCTTTGTGGGAAACATACGGTTTGAATACACCACGTGAAATTTACCATTGTTTTTCAAAACCCTGTTGACTTCATTGAAAACAGAAATCGGGTCCGTCATGTATTGGATGGATGCAATAACCATAGCCGCATCGAATTTATTATCTTCATAGGGAAAATTCGCATCCTTGTTTATATCCTTGGTAACCCAATAATCAAGTTGTGGATTATCGGACATTTCTTCTCGATTAAGTCCCAATCCATATACTTCATGCGTAGTGAGTTTATCAGGAATGTGAGAGCGCCAACTACTCATTAAATCAAGCAACGTGAAATCAAGCAACGTGCAATTTTCAGGCAATTGAGCAAAAAGGTATTTCTAACACTGAACGATGGCAGCTTCATCAATATGAACTACCAACCTGGCCTCGGAATAAAACAAAGCATCGTCCGATTCATCTTCTCGTTTAAATGAATTTTCTGGATACTCCATGTATCAAACCTTTAATTTACGGGGTAGCCTTCATAAGACTTTTCCTATCAAATATTTCCCATCATTCCATTCTGGTTCAGAAGCCAGATATTGCATCATATTAGTGAAGTTTTCATGTTGTTCCGGTTTCATGTTGTTCCGGTCTGTTGGCGTTTTTAAGATAAGCATCTTTACTTTCAAACACTGCTACCCCAACTAGATCTGTTGTCATTTTATCCGGTTTCATTAAAAAAAAGCCACAGCCCCCAGAGGGTTTTCTAATTTGTCGAAACTAGCTATCAATTCCTGTTCACAACCTTCTTTTACGTCTAAGTCAAATATAGTTCCGTACATAGAAACACTCTCCATATCCTGTCGGCCTAGTCGACCTTAAATTTATATTTGCAACAAAAAATACCCCCTACATCCAAAAATATAAGGGGTATTAAAATTTCCTTGTATTAGCTACTTAATTCCCAGGAGGAGCGTAGGTTATTTCAGCTGCCTTTCTCATAGCAGTTACAGCTTCCTCAACAGATATCAATGGAGTCGTCTGCAAGTTTGCTACACCGCCACCGGCTGAAACTGCCATCGATAGCGCAGCAGCACTGACGTTATCTGGCATATCGGCGATAATCACTAAGTCACCTGCACCAAATGAAAGATAAGCAGACTCAATGGACCCTCCCATTTTTTCAAACGCAGGTCGGACGACCTCAATCCTGTTTTTCGGATCAGCTATCTGAGCTGCCCACGCTTCAGCTGTGTATGAGCCTGTTATTAAATATTTTGCCATTTTCTATGCTCCTAGTGTAATTTCTATGCCTAAACTTACCAAAAATGCATCCTCCGCTCGAATTGCTGGCTAACGATGTCATAATTGGAACATCACCCCAGCAAGCGTTTTCATATTAGCATTTTTTAGGTTGACATACTCGAAAACTATTTATTACGGTAAATTTCAACCTAGCTAAAACCGACTTACCTTGGAGGGCTTCCAAGAGTCACGCCCCCGTCTACGTTGAGCATAACACCCGTAACCCACTTGGACTCATCACTAGCCAAATAAACAGCAGCCCACCCTACATCCCAAGGAGTTCCTTCCTGTTTTAAGGGAGAGGCGTTTTGGCGAGTCTGTCTTTTTTCTGGTGTCATGTTTGGAGCCGTCATTGACGAATATATTGGCCCAGGCAAAATACAATTGACCCTGACACCATCCTCCGCGTGATCAACCGCCATTGCTTTGGTAAGAGCAATCACTCCACTTTTTGAAACTGTGTAGGGAGTCAACCCTCTAGGTCTAATCGCTGATATTGACGAAATATTAATAATGGACCCACCTCCTCTCATCACCATTTCAGGCACGCTATATTTACCCATTAACATCATAGATTTAATATTGACCTGCATGACTTTATCCCACTCCTCTTCTGATACCTCAACAACAGTCCCAGAACCTCCGATCCCAACATTGTTATGAAGGATATCTAACCTCCCAAATACCCTTATGGTTTTTTCGACCACCTCTTGGCAAGTCGCTGATTTGGTCACATCGCCGACATAGGTTATACATTCGCCTTTGGTGGATTCGATTTTTTGTTGGGTTCTAATTAGGTTTTCTCCGTTAGAATCAACCAACATTACCTTGGCTCCTTCCTTAGCAAATAAAATTGCTGTTGCTTGACCATTTCCTACAACATCGCCACGTGAGCCTGAACCAGTGACAATGGCCACTTTTCCCTTTAATCTACCTAAATTCGTTGACATAAAGTAACCTGCCTTTTCGAGCTAACGGTGCAAAATTTGTGCAATTATGACATTAGAAGATTTTATTTCTAGATTCAACTCCACTGAATTGCAGAAAGCTTTAAATATCCAACATCTTTCCGACATCGGAACTACTGATGACAAAATCATCAAACTGGCAGCCGCATGCCTTACGAAATCTGAAATCGCTTACTTATTGGGAGGACTGGAAGAGTACAGGCTAAGAGAAATTTCTTTGGAATTTGAAGTAGCAAGTGCAGCCACATCAAGTCGAAAGCGACTAACTAATAGGGTTATTCAGATAGTGTTAGATGAGTACGAACCTTTCGGCCAAAGTCTCACTAAAATTAAAAATCTCAAAACACTGATCCTTTTATCTGCAGCCGCTTTAATGACTATGATTATTTTCATCACCACAGCTCTTCTTTACAGCAATGCAATCGCATTCCTTTCTGCAATTGCATTCGCCATACCTGCAAGTTTGTATCTCTATGGAAGCATAAAAAACAGATTGCAAAAAAAACGGTCAAAAAGCGAGTTAATTGAACCTGTTAGGTAATTGTAATTCTGCTGCAATATCAGTGAACCACTCAATCACCTCAGGATGGTAAGGTATACCGTTTTCCAGTCTTTCCTTCTCTTCTTCATGCTCAGGTAGACCTGCATATGTGACGTTATCATGCCCTGGAGCTGGTGCAGATTCTCTGAGAGTTTTCATATATTGATCCAAATCATCTTTAAACATATCCACATCGACAAATGCGTCAATCTTGTAAGCAAGAAAATGGTGAGATGCCCCGGCTTTTCTATTTGGTCCGGCACCACCACCAGATAAAACTGCTGAAAGTATTTCTATCATCACAGCAAGGCTGTATCCCTTATGGGATCCCAATTCACGTGTCCCACCCAGTGGGAGTATCTTAAAGTCCTCCGGCACTTGTCTTTCATCCATTATTGGTGAACCGTCGGAATCCGCAACCCATCCAGGAAGTGCATCCACTCCTAATCTTTTAGCGAGGGTGATTTTATTACCTGCAACGGAACTCATTGAAGCATCAAAAATAAAGGGGGCCTCCAACCGGGTAGGGGCTGCAATTGCCAAAGGGTTTAATCCGACTAACCTCTCAGACCCATTGGTAGGCAATACTGAAACCCCACCAGTAGTCATTGCTATTCCAATCATATTGTGTTCGAGTGCCATCATGGCGTGATATCCAGCCGCCCCAAAGTGAGCGCCATTGTTCACAGACACAGAGCCAATACCATATTTCTCTGCCCTTTCGATTGCCATATTCATGGCAGCCGGCCCTACTATAAGACCATGGCCTTGATCACTATCGATTGTACAAACCGCTAAAGCTTCCCTAACTATCTTCCAGTCTGGAGTAGGATTGATACGGCCTTCCTGGAAACCTGCGACATAACTCTTCATCATGTTGCTTACCCCATGCGACTCCACACCTCTTATGTCTGCGTACATCAACACATCTGCTGCTAGAGCAGCATCTCTAGCTGGCATCCTCATTTTTACAAAAATATCTTCTACAGCAGCCCTCATATCTTCTTGTTGCACTCGTACAGCTATATCTTCCGGTACATGAAATCTTTCAAGCACAGTAAACTCCTGATTTTATGGATTAGTAAGCAGCCCCTCCCCTATAAATATAATCTCGAACAGTACTACGATTTTTTGTAAATAGCACACTTTTTAATAAGTTCCCAATCGTGAAATATTTACTATGTAAACACCTTTCACTAAAGAACCCGGTATCAACTCATTCTATTTTCTATATCAAAAAATGTAATTATTATTTCTTGATAAATTAGCCTATATCGTTGACATCACAAGAAAGGAAGCTATACCCTCATTTCCTGCCTTTTAATAGTTGTGTTACCTAACAAAACCGGAGATAGAAATTCACTATGGGCAAACATAAAAACTTAGTTTTTATTTTCAGTGATCAGCAGCGTTACGACACTATGGCTTGTTACGGTAATGACTGGATAAAAACTCCAAACCTAAATTCACTTAGTGAAGAATCCTTTGTTATGGAACGAGCCTATGTGGGGCAGCCTGTTTGTACCCCTGCCAGAGGAACAATAACCACAGGCCTCCATCCTCATAACGCAGGACCTACTGTAAACGTAATACCTCTTCCGGCAGAGCAGAAAACTATCGCCGAATATTTACCATCTGAATATGAAACAGCATGGTTTGGCAAATGGCATTTGGGGGATGACGGGAATGCCCAACACGGTTTCAAGCATTGGATTTCAACAGAAGATGGTGTGTCTCGGTTCGTGGGGCTCAGTACACCGCCAAGCAAAAGCGATTGGCACAACTACCTGGTAGAAAAAGGTTATTCCCCAGATTCCACGCTACATAGCGACCGACCTCATTTGCCAGAGGAGGTAACACAACTTGCCCCGGACAATTGGGAGGTATTCAGCAGTGAGAAAAGATCTGAACTTCCCCCAGAAGACCAAATGGCTCATTTCCTTGGAAGAAATGCAGTTGAGTTTATTGAACATCACAAAGACAGCCCTTTCTGTTTGTATGTGAGTACATTTGAACCACACTCCCCCTACAACGGCCCTTATAATGATTTATATGACCCCGCTTCACTGCCTGTGGGCCCTGCATTTTTGAAAAAACCTGAAAATGCGCCGCTCATAAGCAGGCTTAGAGCAGAGAACAACATGCAATTCCTCGAGGGCTCTTCTGGTTCATATAGAGGGTATGTTGAAAAAAATATTGTTGGTAGTCATAACGACATAAGTTCCGAATATGGGTGGAGGGAATTAAGAGCTAGGTACCTCGCCAACATAACTTTAGTAGACGATATGGTTGGAATGATTGTTAAATCTCTCGAAGAACAAGGCGTTCTTGATGATACAGTGATTGTTTTCACCAGTGAGCACGGAGAGATGGCTGGAGATCATGGGATGCTCGAAAAACGTTCCATGTACGAAGAATCCGCAAGGGTGCCAATGGTCATAAGGGCCCCAAAGATAGGCACTGACAAGATGGTAGTCAGCGGTAACTTTAGTCATGTTGACCTGGTCCCCACGCTTTTGGATCTATTAGGTGTAGATGTCCCTGATGGACTAGACGGTAAATCAGTTGCAGAAGTCTTAGAAGATGGGTCAAATCTCCGAAACAATGAAGTGTTCGTAGAATGGAATGGGATAGGATCGATAGAAGATCGTCTACTTGGCACTCCTGACATTAATTCTATGCATCAGGCACCGTGGAGGACGATAGTTTACAGGGACTGGAAACTGAATCTATGCGCGACTGACAAATGTGAGCTCTACAACTTGAGAGAAGACCCTAATGAACTGAATAATTTAATTGATAGTCCTGACAAGCAAGATGTAGTGAGACTGCTAAGCACAAAAATAAGAGCGTGGCAATACAAAACTAATGATAAAGCTCCGCTCTAGCTTCAAGGAAATGATATTAACACCTAAAGGACCTTTCAAAGGGAGGATTCAATGAAATTAAGAGCTGGCACACTAGTAAGCTTTGGTGTCGTAGCCGTAATGGTCATGGCACTAGTAGGATGTAGTTCCTCTGATTCGGGTGCAGCACCTGCAGCACCAGCAGCAGCAGCTCCTGCACAAGCAGGTAGCAGTTCAGGATATGTCCCAGCAGCTCCCGCCCAGCCAGCGGCAGCCGCGGCAGCGGCAGCGGCAGCAGCTCCCTCTGCTGAAGTAGAAACCGCCAAAAAGGTCTCTGCTAAACCCAAACAAACCGTCGCTAAAACTGTCACCGAGTTCGAAGGTGGTAAGCGTGGTGGTGTGATGAAGATTAACACTCAGAAATGGTTCCAGAGATGGGATATGACAACCCGATCTCACTGGTCATCGACCCAGGGACTCAACCGCCACTACAGCGGTGTACTTCAGTTTTCTCCTCGAGATGGACTAACTGTAACTCCTGACTTGGCTAAAGAGTGGACTTTGACTGATGATCTTATGGGATCGACGTTTGTTTTTAATGAAGGTGTCAAATGGCACGATGGTGAAGACTTCAGCGTGGACGATGTCATATACACCATTAATAGATGGCAAAACCCACCTGAAGGTGTAGCACAACCTAGAGTAGCAGGCCTACTTCTTGTAGATAGTATGGAAAAAGTTGGTGACAATACACTCAAAATAACTCACACAAAGCCAACAAGTCGGATACTTCCCGCTATGGCTGACGCATGGCACATAATCCATCCAGAACATGTACTTTCGGAAACCGGAGGGGTTTTAAGTTCTGGAGAGCAAGTTATCGGGACAGGACCGTTCAAAGTAGACAGTTTTTCTGAAGGAAACAACATAGTGTCAGTGGCAAATCCTGACTACTTCCAAGACGCACCGGACGGTAGCCCGTTCCCATACTTGGATGGAATCACTGGAATAGCTTTCGCCAATAATGATCTTTCAGCAGCGGCGCTTGCAACAGGTCAAATTGACTACTACACATCGTTGACGCCTTCCAAATCCTTCCCGATTAAGAATAAGAGGCCATCCATAATCATAACTAGGTGGGATAGCCCAGGTTTCCAGGGAATTTCCATGAATACCACGAAGGCACCGTTTGATGACTTGGAATTGAGAAAGGCGTTCGCATGTGGACTTAACACACACGCGATCGCGGAATTATCCAGCACGCCTGGTGTCGTACCGATGGAATTTCGGCAAATCAGCTTCTTTGGAACAGCAGACCCTAACTTCGAAAATGTTGCGGGTCTAAAATGCGTTGACCCAGCTCAAAGAGAAGCCAATGAGGCCGAATCTATGGCTATTTTCAAAGCAAAGGGTTTGACAGAGGTTGAGTTCGACTCAGACAATCCTGATGATCCTATTGCCACGATTGTGCAACAGCAGATGAAAGAACTAGGCGTTGATGTGAAAATAGTCACTAGTGAAGTTACCTCTGCACGAGAGAAAGCATATGCTGGTGACACAACCCTGTTCTTCTTTGGACAAGCCGTGGCTAGCAAGAGCCCTGTTGAAATAATCAACCAGGTATACCGACCAGGTGCTGGTTTTGAACTCTACCAAGCAACGCCACCAGCCAAATGGTCAGAACTTCTAGATCAACTAGATATGGCTACGCTGGGTTCTGAGGAAGAAAAGGCACTTACAGCCCAAATGGACACAATAATGTGGGAAGAGTGGATGCCTAAAGTTCCTGTTAGAAGGCCTGATGAATTCCAGGTCAAGCAGGACTACGTAAGAAACATCGATGCCATCGCAACTGCTAAATTCATTCAATCTAGATTTGTGGATGCTTGGCTAGATAGATAATCTATCCGAAATAAATAAGGACCTCAATTCCGAGACTGGTACTCCTTAAGTGGAGGAATCAGACAAAGGATTGAGGTTTCATTTAACTAAGTAGATACTGAGGTCTAGACAATCCTTGGTAATGTAACAAGCACTAACGTTCCGTCTTTAGGTAGAGGATATGCGTCAATACATACTCAGAAGGCTGCTCCTATTACCTCCTACCTTAATTTTGCTCGGCACCATTTTGTTTTTCATGGTGCAATCGATACCCGGGGATGTCGCATCGGCTCTACTTGCCGGAGAAGAAAACGCAGTTGACCCGAAAACATTGGAGAAATTCAGGGAAGATTTGGGACTGAACGAACCACTTATTGTTCAATATGGAAAATGGTTAGTCCAGACTGCTACAGGAGATTTGGGATATTCCTATTACTTCAGTAAGCCGGTGTGGGAAGTCATAAAGCCGAAAATTGAAACTACGGTTACTTTGGCCATATTTGGAGTAGTAATTGCTATTGTACTTGCATTGCCCGCTGGAATATTCTCTGCTCTTTTCAGGGGGAGTTGGTTTGACCAGTCAGTCCGAACTATCAGCGCTGCAGGAATGGCCGTGCCGGCTTTCTGGCTAGGGATAATAATTCTCTTAGTATTATCAAGAATAGTGGGCTGGATGCCCCCTGTAATTCATTCGAGTATCTTTGATAACCCCATAGATGCATTCCAGAGATATCTTTTCCCATCGTTGATACTTGGCTTTCGATCTGCAGCAGTGATAAGTCGTATGGTCAGGTCTATGATGCTAGAAGTACTGTCAGAAGATTATGTGAGAACTGCATGGGCGAAAGGTTTGCAACCGAGATCAGTAATCCTTGGGCACGCTCTTAGAAATGCCCTGCTTCCTGTGGTCACTATGTTAGGGATGTTATTTGCCACGTTGATTGATGGGGCGGTAGTTCTTGAAACGGTATTTAACTTACCCGGTATTGGCCTTCTGATGGTGGATTCGGTCATTGCTCGCGATCCTGGAATGGTCCTAGGATTAGTCCTATCCATTGGAATTTTCATGATGATATGGATACTTTTAATTGATCTTTCCTACAAAGTATTAGATCCCAGAGTTGAGTATGACTAGAGAATTGAGACATTAAAAAAAGCAAAATGAATTTAGATACAGAGACTAGTAAAAGATCCGAGATCGCCAGATACTCATGGCGGTTGATACGACAAAACCCAGCTGGAGCTATCGGTGCCTTTGTCGTTTTCGTCGTCTTAGTAGGTGCAGTATTCGCTCCATTCATAACGCCCTACGACTACGAGTCATTTGCTAGTAGCCGGTACACCAAGCCAATGGGTAACGCAACGAATGGTGGTTTGATGTTACTTGGATCTGACAATCTTGGCAGGGATCAATTCACCCGCCTACTTTACGGTGGGAGAATCTCTCTTTTGGTGGGATTCGTATCGCCAATCGTGGGAGTAGCGATTGGGTCACTACTAGGGATAATCAGTGCTTACTACGGCAAATGGACGGACTTATTACTTCAGAGGATTACTGACACTCTTCTGATAATACCTGGCCTCGTTATCTTAATGACTGTCACTGCTTCTTTTGGTTTCACAATAACTGTGGTGCTACTCGCTTTAGCTTTATTCAGCATGATCGGCAGCATAAGAGTTGTTAGGTCACATGTATTGGGATTAAGGGGCGCTCAATATATAGACGCGCAAAGAGCGATTGGATCATCGGATCTACGAGTAATCTTTATACATTTGCTGCCGAACACATTACCAGTAGCCGTGGTTTTAATAGCGGTTGGAATAGCCGGAGCGATAGTTGCCGAGGCTCAATTAAGCTTTTTAGGACTTGGTATAGCTCCTCCAGTACCAACTTGGGGGAATATGCTAAATGGTGCACAAGCCCGGTTTGACCTGGGACCCCATCTGGCAATATGGCCTGGAATTTTTATATCAGTAACAGTATTAGGACTCAACCTAGTAGGGGATGCTGTAAGAGACATAATGGACCCAAGACTACGAGGCAGACAATAAGGCAAATCATTTATAAGAAAATTGAAAACTGTTTAGGAGATTGAAATGTCAGATCGAAAACCAAATATAGTGTTCATGTTTAGCGACCAGCAACGCTATGACACGATGGCTGCCTACGGGGCCGATTATATGCAGGTACCTCATTTGAACCAACTTTCGGAGGAAAGTTTCATATTTCAAAACGCCTATGTAGCTCAACCAGTATGTACCCCAGCAAGAGCGACAATCATGTCAGGATTGTATCCACACACCGCTGGCCCGATAGTTAATATGATCAACCTGCCTGCAGAGGTAAAGGTGATATCAGAAATGATATCGGACGAATATTACAAGGGTTATATGGGCAAATGGCACCTTGGAAATGATATCGAAAGACAGCACGGCTTCAATGTTTGGAAATCAAGTGAAGACTCTCATGGCACGGGTTACACTCACACTCAATTAAACAATGAGACGTCCTCATATACAGAATATTTAATTGAAAAAGGACATGAACCAGACAACGTCCCAGCAATTCATGGAGAAAATGTCGCAGCCGGCAGAAAATTCAATTTATTGGGTAGAAAATCCGGTCAAAGAGCACCTACATTTACCTCGAATGCTCATTATGACATGCCTGAAGAAGATCAAATGGCATCTTACTTAGCTCAAGAGGCCACGAAATTTATAGAAGACAACAAAGACAAACCTTTTGTCCTCTACGTGAGCACATTCGAACCCCACTCTCCATACCATGGGCCATTTATGGATCAATACGACCCAACAACCCTCCCGGTAGGACCTGCTTTTCTAGAAAAACCTGAAAGTGCCTCATTGGTTAACAGAGTCAGAGCCGACTACTTCATGAAATTTATGCTTGACGGCGAGGACCAAACCCAGGACGCGTACATGATGAACTATGCTGCGGCGCGGGAAGACGTTACAACTGAAGCGGGTTGGCGACAATTGAGGGCCCATTACATGGCCAACATTACCCTTGTAGACAACATGGTTGGAACCATCAACCAAGCTATTAAGGATGCTGGCATAGAAGATAATACAATAGTCGTATTCACCAGTGAACACGGCGATATGATGGGTGATCATGGGATGCTTGAAAAACGTTCAATGTTTGAAGAATCGGCTCGTGTTCCACTACTCATGAAAGTACCGTGGCTTTCCAAAGGAGCCCAGGTCATCGAAGGAAGTGTAGGCCATATAGACCTTGTGCCAACTCTGCTGGACCTAATTGGGCAAGAAGTGCCTAATCATTTACAAGGGAAAAGCTTAAAACCTGTTCTTGAAGGGGAATCTGATCTTTCTGAGAATGACGTATTCATATCTTGGAACGGCTATGACAACAACATACCAGATAGGTTCCTCGGTGACATAAAAATTAATAGGATGCTCAGGTTGCCATGGAGGACCGTGGTAACGCCAGATAGATGGAAATTAGCTCTATGTGCTGGGGATCAATGTGAACTTTACGACCTAAATGATGATCCTTATGAACAAAATAATTTGTTTAATGATCCCGATCAACAGGACCGAGTGAGGGATATGGCCGCCAGAATTAGAGTATGGCAAGTCCAAACCGGGGATACAGCACCTATTCCTTCCACAATTTAGTTCCACAACGGATAAACAGGACGAGTAAGGAGCATTTTATGGCTTTTACTCATCCTGTTTGGGCACCCCAGTATTCTTACTTATTACCTTAAATTTCTTTAGAGAGGGACATTATGGCAAAGCAACCAAATCTTGTTTTCGTATTCAGCGACCGTCAAAGGTTTGACACATTAGAAGCCTATGGGAACGATTACGTAAAAGCACCCAACTTAAATGCACTTTCCAAAGAAAGCATCGTTTTCAAAAACACCTATGTAACACAGGCGGTCTGTGCCCCAGCTAGAGCGTCAATTATGACTGGTCTATACCCTCATGCGGCGGGCATGCCTAGAAACAAACTGGTTATGCCTGAAGAAGTGGAAACCATTGCCAACATGGTCTCTGCCGACTACAAGAAAGCATATTTCGGAAAATGGCACCTGGGTAATGAGGTAATCAACCAGAGAGGATTTGACGAATGGGCTAGCGGCATGGAGACATTACGTGATGAATATACTGAAGAAGAATATTTGGATATGGACACGAGTTACCACGAATTTCTTGTGGAAAACGGGTTTGAACCTGATGAGCTTCTCCTTGGGAGTAAAATATTCTCGGATGAGATGAGGGCAGCTTTGCCGGCAGAATTTCAAATGGCTTCATTTTTTGCAAATAGAGCTGAAACATTCATTAAAGAGAACAAAGATAATCCTTTTGTAATGTACGTTAGTTTCTTAGAACCTCATCCGCCATGGACAGGCCCATACGATGGGGTGCACGATCCTCAACAGGTACCCATCGAACCAACTTTCCTGAAGAGACCTGACGGCCATTCATTGTTCAGCAGGGTGCGAGCAGATTTTTTTATGCAATCGGACCTTCATACTCCCGATGATGTTGATGATTCAGAATGGGAAAAGGGCAGGGAAGAATATAACGCGCTAGATAAGGCGATCGGTCGACAATTTGATCTCAAGAACCCAGATTCATGGAAACAAATTAGGGCTAATTATTACGGGAATATTACTTTAGTGGATGATGCCGTAGGGAAAATTCTTAATGCTCTAGAAGAAGCAGAGATAGCAGAGAATACAATATTTATTTTTACCAGTGAGCATGGCGATTTAGTAGGAACTCATGGAATGATGGAGATGCGAACCTTCTATGAGGAAGCCGCCAAGGTCCCGCTTATCATCCGGGCTCCAATGCACACTAAAGAAGCAAAATTGATTGATGGCAATTTTGGACAAATCGATTTAGTGCCGACATTATTGGACCTATTGGGTCAAGACATTCCAGAACATTTACAAGGAACCAGCAAATCAGACGTAATAAAAGGGAAAGCAGATCTAAAAGGTAATGAGGTGTTCATGGAACACAATGGCATCGGTGATAGAAATCTGGGCACCCCTGCAATAAATATGCTTAACAACATGCAGTGGCGATCAATTGTTACAGGCGATAGGTGGAAATTAAACCTTTGCGCTACAGACCAATGCGAGCTGTTTAATCTTAATGAAGATCGCTTTGAAGAAAATAACCTTTTTAACAACCATGAACACAAAGATCGAATTAGGATCATGGCGGCAAAGATCCGTATGTGGCAATACGAGACTGGAGATCATGCTGCTCTTCCAGACGTATAGGTGGCAGGAAACCAGGGACCGAATTGGCTTTCTGCAGATTTAGACGATTCAGGTTATTGGAATAATTTTGAACGGAGTTTTTTGAGTTTTGGCGAAAACGACTTCCAATACCCCTTTCGTATAGGACGATTTGGCATTTTCCAAGCTCACAGACTCAGTCCATTTCATCATCCACTTCAACGAAGGCTTAGTTCGCTCATTCAACAATAAATTCCTCAATCTAGGTATATTTTATAAATCTTGGTATGATCGATAATCAAAATGAATATCCATTAAATCTCAAGATAAGGAACGAAAATTGGGGCCTCTTAATTTACACGCAGCTATAGCTAACTACGGACATACCACCACCCTAAAGGATGGTACATTCACCTCTGATGAATTCGAACTTACTCACACTGAAATTTCTCCTGTACCAATGATTTTCCGAAGGATGGTGCGAAATTTAGAATTTGATATAGCCGAAATGGCTCTGGCTACCTACATCTGTTCGAAGCATTATAAAAAGGGATTCACGGCTCTTCCGATATTTCTAACAAGAGCTTTCTACCACGGGGGAATAATGTGTAATGCCAACTCGGGCATCAAGAAACCTAGCGATCTAAATGGTAAAAAGATAGGTACAAGAAGCTACACTTTAACTCCTGGAATATGGACAAAGGCAATTTTGCAAACTGAACATAATGTTGATTTGGATTCGGTCACATGGGTTCTTTCTGGTGATGAACATGTAGCGGAATACCAGACTCCGTCTGGTGTGATTTCCTCTGAACACAACGATCTTAGCAAAATGCTACTCTCAGGGGAGGTTGATGCGGTAATTGGGGCTGGAACCATCGATTCTCCAGATGCTGTTCCTTTGTTCGAAGACCCAGACGAACTTGATACCGGCTGGTATAACAAGACAAAAATTTACCCCATCAGCCATTTGCTTGTTGTAAGAGACGATTTGCTACTAGCTGAACCTTGGCTAGAAGCCGAAATATATGCGCTTTTCAAAGAAGCCAAAGATTCTTATGTTAAATCACTACCGAGTTTGTCAAAGATAGATGCGAACGACAAACAAAACAAAAAAATGGCCGCTATCGTGAATGGAGACCCTCTTCCTTACGATTTAAACGGGGCGTATCAAGGGATAAACACATTTATAAAATTTAACGTGGATCAAAAAATAATCCCAAATTACGTGAACCCAGAAAGTCTGTTCACTATGCCAAAATAGCCATTAAGTAGGATTTTTACAACTAAATATGGTCGTATAAAACTAAATATGATCGTATAATTGCAGAAACCGAAAGATCGAAATCCATATAGGTGTAATTACTTAGGTGGAATTGCCGTTGTAATGGCTACCTATAGCCTTTATTATTTAAAGGACATGTGAATCCTAGTCCAATATGGAATCTTAATGAGGTAGAGAACATGAAGCAGTTGATGCTTGTAATTGCTATTTCCATCCTTTCTGTCGCCGCTCTGGCTTGCGGTCCTGCTGTGGGACGAGCTGTGGGTGACGCACAAGTTGATGTTGACGCAACCCTGGCCGAGATGGGAGAACCCACCACAGAAGCTGAGAAAGAGCTTTATGCCATGATGAAGGAAATAGATCGCCTTCACAAAGAGGAGCGCGAAGACCTCCTTGGCGCACTTGATGATTCAGGTAATATTATCAATAACCTGGTAGGAGTTATAGACTCACTTGGGAACGAACTGGATGAAGAAACTTTAATAAAAATAGGTTCCGTCGTTGCTAGCGGACAGGATGTGGATGCTTTCTTCCAAGGGGTCAGAGAACAAGCCTACCAAAACTCAGCCAAAGAAGATGAGATTAATAAGCTGCTTCAAAATGAAGAACGTGCTACCTGGGACCGTATCAAGTTCCTAAACGAACAATTAGATAAAGCAAACGCAGAAAAAGCTGGAATAAAGAAAGACCTTGATAAAGCTCACGTTAATTTAGACAAGGCAGACAAAGACGAAGACAAGTGGATAAAATCTAACCTTGACAAAGAGCAAGAAAAACAAATTCTCGAAGTCAGAATGGAAAGGGCTGCCGGAAAATTTGAAGTTGTCACTGCAATGATAGATCAAGTTCTTGGTGACGACGACGACGATGTAGCTGATGCCCCTTCAGCTTTTGAGAAAAGCGCAGAAGAAGCCGGTCGATACCAAGCGGCAGGCATATTTCATAACTGCCTAGTAAATGGGGGGGTTGAGGTTAAAGAAACCACTAGAGAGGAAATGAAACACTGTCGACAGGGTGTGATAGACGAACTGGATTCACTAGGTACAAAGACAGTCAAAATTGAGAACGGTAAGGTAATTTCAGAGCCAAACTACGTGGCTTTGCTAGACCTTGATGACGTCAAAGAAGTTGTAGACACATTTATGCATTGTGCCCAGTCGGCCGATGCCGTAAGAATCATAGGCCCAGCTGTGGAAGGCTGTAAAATGGAAGCCAAAGAAATGCACCATGACGCAGCCGGTAACGGCTCTTCGTTTACGGATCATTTTGCAAATAAGATTGCCGGTGATAATGCCGATGCAAGAAGAACTCGCAAATTCATCGATGTGAAGGCAGAGGCGATTGGTGACCCAGATTTTCAAGATAAAGTAAATAAGGTAATGTACCAGCCTGGTCGTTCTAAAGACGAGGTTAGGGATAGTTTTAAAAGTCTCCTTAATGAGGCAAAAGAGGATTTACATTGTGACCCACAAGGGCTGAGGGCAAAGCGATGTGACGACATTTCTGTAATTGAGGCCCTCGGACCTGATGTAGTAACCACACTTAATGACACCCTAGGCAGAAACATTCCAGTAGCTCACCAGTACGAGAACCGAATTAATGACAGGGATGATCAGTACCAAGGGGGAGATGGTCAGAACCAAGGACTTCCACCTGGAATTACAATGGCGCAATTTAATGATGTCTTTGGTGGTGGTCAACCTCGAATGGTTGTTAAAGAACGGGTCGACCAATGCGTTAGTGACGGAAATCCAATGAATGAGTGTCTGCGTGATGTGAAGAATGATATGAGGGAAGAGTTTAAGAGTCACGAAAACTTCGACCACAATAAGTATTCGGACAGAAAGGAATTGGATAATCTAAATACGAATGCTGTACGCCAAAATACGGGAAACCCACAGGGTGGTGATGGCCACACTATGCATACGAACCAATTCGGAGGTCGTGGTGACGGAGTCGGTAAGAGGGGAGCCCTAGATTTCAACCAGTGCATGACTGACAATACTAGTACGGGGCCTCAATATAACTCGGACGGAACCTTCGCCAGTTCACCATCACACGGTGACGCTGCCGATAACTGTATGGGCCAAGCCTCAAACACAATGCGAGATTCATATGGAAACAAAGACATGGGTCACCATGCCGGTTTTCCCCAAAATCCTCAGAGCGGCATGACAACTCAACAGTAGAACAAAAATCGTTTTCTAAACTAGTGTAAAAAACCGGTTCATG